>Ga0315915_1005116_pt1 | contig 16410 bp, 12 predicted proteins | sample MpolbnodulesMG_FD_207738 | JGI IMG/M metagenome (GOLD analysis project Ga0315915, IMG submission 207738) | Medicago polymorpha root nodule microbial communities from Los Angeles, California, United States - branched nodules | ecosystem: Host-associated > Plants > Roots > Nodule | place: USA... | reverse complement strand
TATAAACACAAGCAAAAGTAGAAAACAACGAGAGAAAGAAAGAGAGAACACAAAATTTGTTTACTCAGTTCAGTCCAAAACTGGCCTAAATCTGAGGGAGAGAGCAGCCCTCCGTTTCACTATAATTATGAGTAACTTTACAAAAGAGATATCAATGAGTTACAAGAATAAGTCTTTTGCTTAATTCTACCCGAAGTCCTAATCTCTTCCTGTGACTAAGGGTGTGTTTGGTTCTATGAAAAGATTAGACAAGGGAAAGAAAGTGAGTGGATTGATCTATCTTCTCCTGCTTGGCAATACTGTAAAAAGTGGAGGAAAAAAATGTTTTTAACAGGGACCCACACTAGAAACCTTTCCATGCTGAATTGGACGGAAAGGTGGGGAAGAGACCAAATTTCTCTGGAAATGACCAAAGTAACCCTCTAAATTATTATGATATGCAATATTGGGTGTTGAAACAAAATTAAATGCTTCCCGTTCAAAAAAATAAAAAGGATGCATCGTGTTACGTGAAAACATGTCCATGTTTTTATTTTTATTTTTTAACAAAATTAATATTTTTTAACAAAATTTACGGCTATTATCTAAATTAATATTTTTTTTTTATACAAAATTGAGTTTTAAAAAACTAATTTTCATTAAAATTTTGTAACTTATATTGGAAAATTGTTTATTTTATTTAACTGAAATAAATTTTTAAAAATCAAAGAACTTCCCAGGGTTATTTTTGTCATTGTGTAAATATACATCTTTCTTTCTTCCTTCTTTTCCTTTAACTTTCTCTTATACCAAACAATTGCAAAATCCTTTCACTTTCCATTCACTTTCTTTCCTTATACCTTCTTTCCCTTTAACTTTCTTTCCTCTCACTTTCTTTTGTGATCCAAACATACCCTAAGAGACTCAATCCTTATAGTATTTTCCAAGGTGAATCAACCTCAACCCTAGTGTTTGTTGCCAAGAGCAAACTCTATACAAACCCTAGTTTTCTTGTTGACTTCTAAACCCTTGTTTCAACCCCCTCTATCTCAAGTTTTACTCTGATACAAGATCTATATTTATAGTAAAAGCAACCCTTATAAAATTGGAACAAATCCGGCCCATAAAAATACGTTTCAAATTTATGCTCTTACGACACATCAGACGCTGATTTTCACCAATCGGGCGCCAAAAATTCAAGTACCAAAATGCTCCAAAAGCCAGGCAAAAATCGGGCCCCGAACAGCACCATACATGCCCCGATTTTGACAGATTCAGCAAACTTCAATTTCTCCAATTTTGAGTCACTTTCACAACACAAATTATTGACAATCTTTTTTCTCTTTTTTTATTGGACAATAACAATAAAGAGAAAAAAGAAGAGAGGTGATAAAAGTACAATAAAAGCATGAGAGAATTGTCACAAACGTTTAATAATGATTTCCTTTTAAAAAAAAGTTGTTTAAAAACGATTGTTCAGGTAAGACTAAAAATTGTAGGCCTTGTCATATTGGTCGGTAAGACTAGTGTTTGCCTATAGATATTAGACGTATAATTTTTTCAATGATTTTTCTATCATATACAAATTTAGACATATTAAGAAGTTTAAAAAAGTAATCAAATAAGGGTTTTTTTTGGGTATTTCTACGGTGCAGTCAGAAAACTGATTTTTTTGGAAAAGTTATTTTGTTTAGCCAATAGTATTACTTTGATGCCATGTGAAAGACATGTGCAAAACTCATGAATGTGATCTTCGAATGGGAGCCTTCAGTTTGGGAGTTAACCGTGTGGCATGGGCTACTGTCCTTAGAGGTTGGGAAGCTTGAGATCTTGTTGTTGCTGGTTGGAATAAAAGAGAGCTTTTTAGTCTCAGTTGCACCTTGCACTTATTCTTGCTGTCAAAAAGTTTTTGTTGCTGTCATGTGTTAAGTGAATTGTATTTTCACCCTAAATTTTCCACAGATTAAAGATGAGGGTTCCATGTACGATTATTGGATTAACATTCCATTTGCTTAATGAGTTAGAATCTACTTGTTTTTACTCTTAAGAGTTTTTTTACTCCATCTAGATAAGTGGTTCTCTGCCATCTTTATAAGATCTCAAAGTTGTAGAAAGAATAGAAAGCTAGAGATGTGATGAGAAAAAGAAGATAAAAATGTCTAAAATTAAGGTTAACTTCACGTGAAAAGTCATTCTCATAACTTCATCATAAAATTTTATTTTTTTTATGCATTCCATCCCTTTACCGGTTTGCTTTACATTACATTTTATGTAAATCAAATAGCTATTATCATATTATGTAAATAAAATAACTCTACGGCTAAACCGATTATGAAAAATCATTTTTTTAAAATGTCCATTAAATATCAGTTGTTTACTAACAATAGATTGGTTCAAACTTCAAATAGTAAAAAATTATAGCTCCTTAAATAAGTGATCAAGACTTTGATCTTGACTTTTGCGTATTGAAAAATTTCATTGGGACGGAGCTTAGTATCGATAACATGGTAAAAAAAAATGGTTTGTTTTCTCCCCCCTCTCATCTCTCTGCAGTTCTTTCGTATACCAACTCTTGAAACTCATTTTGAAGTAAAATATATAAGAAACTCTTCGAAACATATTTCATACATGTATCTGACCTCTTTTTTTCCGTCAAGTCCGGAGTTTGCACCTTGGGTCCCTTTCACCTTTTGCATATTTGTCTCCACTAAGTTTGATCTTTTTGTTCTGATTTCTTTCATTTGGTCCTCGTACTCCATGGTAATTCTTGTCCCTTGTCTGGGGATTAGCCACTTTCTTAGCTATTCAGCATTGCACTTAAATGTCACGTGAGTAAAGTTTACTTGGACCACAAGGAATGAAGCCTATGATCATATTAAATTACTTTTTCTTGAGATTGAAAATAATAATTTGGTTAATTGATAACTTCATAGACTATAAGGCATAATTGGAGTAGAAATTTCTTCTAGCCCACCTGAATATGGAAAAGAACTAGAAAAGTTGTATAAGTACATACAATTTACTTATTTACATATAATAGTTATGTGGCATGCTCACTTGCTTATCATCAATCCAGTTTCTCTCTTTTTTTTTTTTACTGAATCATGAATCTAGAAGCATTTATTATTACAATGTACACTTAATTATTCACTTTCCATTTCAATTCCCTATTAACTGTTCTAGTAAGAGTTGTTATATATCATTCTCTTCCCTTTGTGATCTTCATTTCATTTAGATATGATTTTCCACGGAGCTCTTGTGAAAAGTAGCCATTGAAGTGATCTACAACACTAATTCTTCTATACTGTGCTGGTCTATCTTGAGTAAGAAGACTTGCTGCTGGAGCTAACATTGCTTGCATGTTAGGGCCATAAAATGTAGCTAGGGATATCCTCTCCTCTGAATTAACTATTGCTCGATGCTCAATGCTCAATATCCATCACTATAGCAACTAAACTAGTCTTATGTAAGTGCAATTCAAATAACCAAAGCTAATGTAGGGTTGGGCAGCTCACCTGATTTGAGCTAAGGGAAAAGGAGTTGAAGGTCATGGGTTCAATCGTGGATGAAAGTGTAAAAATATTAATCTATCAAACTAACTACTAATGCTTGCTTTTGCATGCATCTATTCTTTCTTGAATTCTAAGGCAATTTCATTGTCAATATAAAGACGCTACAAATTGTTGCTTAAATGCTTTTGAGTGCATCTATTCTTTCTTGAGTTCCAAAGCAATTTAACTGTCAATATAGAGAAGCTACAAATTGTTGCTTAAATGTATATGCACATTAAGTGAAATTTCACTGTCAAAACAAACATAAGTTTCAATAAAAATCAATTTTTGTCATCATAGAATCAAACACACAACGACACAAAAGGTTGTGAATGATTTGTCGCATACCTCTAATATGTCCATCCTTTTTTATTTGAAGGTCTTCTATATCGCTGATTTGAAGAAGGATGGTGAGGCCATTAATATCAGAATGAGATTTTAGGCCAATGACTCGTTCTGGTTTAGGGCATGGAGGATAATAATTCACCCTTATGACTTGAATTCCTATGTTAAATAACTCAGTTATTTCCTTGGGATTTATTGCAAGAGCATTTGCCATAAGTTCGAGTATTTTGATGGCGAGTTTTTCCAACTCTGTAGAATATATCTCTAGATTTTCTCTGCATTTGAATATGGCTGATAATGTGACTTACACAGATAATGGTCAATAAATAATGGTAAATATTGTGAAAACCACATGGAAAATTGTCTGAAAGTTGAGGAGGAAAAATTGTTTTTTTTTCTTTTCTTTTTTTTTCTTTTCTATCAAAACAAAAGTGTTTATGTATCATGAAATATTATTCTAAAAAACTAACCGACTAATTTTTTAGAAAGGTGTCGAATCATATGGCTGAAACTTCTGCTCACACTAGCTGTGACTTGAACTTTTATTATAAAAAGAATAGGCTTAATTACACTTTTGGTCATCGCATTTTGACCAGTTCACGAAAATGGTCCTGCATCTTTCAAATCGAACAAAACCGTCCTAAACTATCATGTTTTTTGCAGTTTTAGTCCTACCTCCTATTTTCAACTCCATAAACGCAGAGAAATGACAGTTTTAGGCAGTTTTAGACCTACCCCCTATGCTTAACCATGAAATAAACAAGGAATAAATCATGTGGGTACAAAGAATCTACTATATTCAGCACACTAACCAAAAAAACCCTAATTTAAAACATATCTTAGAAATTGAAGTTTTTTGCTTAGTGTGTTGAATAATATAATAATGAGCTGACTCCATGATTAATCAGCTATACAGGTAATGAGTGCCCACATGAAATTAAAAAGCGAATAATATACTATTTGATACTTTATACACACGTACTATATAAATCTTTCTAACAATGAATAAAGTTAATGAGAATTAAGCAATACCTGAAAGAAACCCCACTCTTTACAAGCATAGTGTAGTTTCTTCAGGTTCATTTAGATCATGGGATGATAACAATTTAGTAAGGTCAATAACAGGAAGCTGAGGTAAAGGAGTTGTAGTTGAAGATAATATTGGACAGTCATGATGTGGACGAATATAGCGATCTGTAACTTTGGTCAATGCCTCCTTTGCTAATACTTGGACAAAGGGCACCGGAGCATATGTCAATTCCATTATCAATTTAATTTAATTTAATTCAGAGAGCACAATTTCGTATGAAATGAATATATTTTTTTTGTTGGTCTATTTGGTAAGGAGGCACATACATTTAAGTAATTTGTTGACTAGACTTGTCTTTATTATGATTCTTTTGACAGATAGTTTGATCATTAGTCGCTTTTGTTCGTTTAACGAATTAGAAAATAATGACTTCACTGAAGCAATTGGTTGGTGGTGTGCTACATATATAGCTACTAGCTAGCACCATGCAAGTAATATCTGTTGTTATTTGTTCTATATTACTTAGGTTTTTGAACTGTTGAGTGTATAAATATGCTTGAGTATCATTATCTTTTGAGCTAACTTTTATGATGAAATCTAAACTCATTTAACATAATACAATCAAAACCCTTTGACATGCAATATTCACATTGAATGAATTAGTGCACAAGGGATGACACCAATGAATATCACCTGGAACATAAAATGTAAAAGAGCATATCACCTGGACACAAATAGCATGAAAAAGAGACACTTGGAACCCTGTTGCAAATAGGACAAACATTGGTTTGGATCATACACACCTATCTCTCTCATAACCATATGTCAACAAGGACTTGGAAGTGACACTCCCGAGAAAAATATGATTCCTCTTTGGCCCTATCCACTTCCAAATGAGACTACATATGAAGGAGGGTTTCTAGTATGCAAAATTAGGCAACCGTAAGCAGACTTGAGCGAAAAAGGAGCTACCTTTTGTGCCTAACCAAGCCAAAACATCATGAAAATTGTCATCATCCGAAGCTGGAATAGTCCTGATAATATCACAAATATGAGGAGGTAACTTGGATGTTAAGAGGGAGATATTCCAAAAACTTGGCATCAATGTGATGTCTTTGACGCGAACATAACTATCAACATCAGTGAGGAGTTCGGCGCAATGATTTCTCAAACGACCCACATTTCAAATCCAGTTGTCGTCCCTAAACCTAATAATCAAACAATTGCCCACACACAAAACAAAGTTATTCCGAACATTATCCCAATTTTTAACAATCATTCACCAAAGATTCAACGAGTTGGCCTTAGCTTCCACTTTGGCAATAAGATCTTGTCCACACCTATGCTTAGAGCGAAGAACTTGAACCCACAAATCATTACTCTTTGAAGAAAGATTCCATCCGGCCTTCATCATGAAGGTCGAGTTACTATATCTAGCATATATAAGGCCCATGCTCCATTAGCTTTGTGTAAAGTTAACGTAAGTTTTCTTTTAAGATTTCAACTTTCGAGATTAAAAATATTTTTCTAGATTGAAAATATTTTTCTTGCTTCTTTCAAGATTCCAACTTTGTTGTTTAAATCATCTCATTTAGACCTATGTGGCATGTGACTGTACACAGATAAAAGATGCAGGAAGGGGGTAAACCAGATTCGTCTAAATAGCGGAGATCAAAATACATTTAACTCAAAATTTGATGTCACAATGTTTAAAAAAAAAAGAAACTTTAAATTATGAGGTTGAAATCTTAAAGAAAAATATTAGACGAATAAATAAGATTTGGCTCAAATAACACAATAATGACGAAATTACCTTTAAACAAACAAAAAAAAACTTCATAATAGTGTCTATTTTTTTGGTAGAAACCAAAAAAGGTACATGCATGCTTTTCTAGATTATATAATACTTCCCTTTAATTTCCATCGTTGACCATTCAACACCTAAGTGTGTTTCTCATCTTCATTTTGGATCCTCAAACTATCAAGAAATGATTTTCCACGGAGTTCTTTTGCAAGGTATCCTATGCAGAAATCTGTTACACTAATTGTTTTGAATAGTGCTGGTGTTTTTGGAGTAACAAGGGTTGGCGCTGGGCGTAACATTACTTCCATACCAGGGCTGTAAAATGTTGCTATAGAAAGTCTTTCCTTTTTTAAGTTCACTGTTGCTCGATGTTCAATGCTCGGATAAATTCCGTTTGTTATAATCTGCAAAATAATTAAGTTGACAATGTTATAAACTTACAAAAATATGATTATCTTTTTGATAGAAAAATATGTTGTTGTTATAAGGACAAAACAGCGTTTGTAACAATTAATTAAATTAGAAAGTCCTCGTAGCCAAGGTTGATTATATATAACATACTATGTGATTTAATTTTTTTTAGTTAATTGTGAAAAAAATCAATAATTACCTCCAACATGTCTCCAAGGTTGATGATGAAAGCATTAGGGAGGGGTTTAACAGGAATCCAAAATCCATCTTTTTTAATTTGAAGACCTTCCACTTCATTGCCTTGCAGAAGAATGGTTAGGCCACCACCGTCGGAATGAGAATTGAGTCCTGTCACAAGCTCTGGCTGAGGACATGGTGGATAATAATTAATCCTCATTGATTGGGCTGCTTCACCAAATAACTCTCTAATTTCTATGGGGTCCACTTTTAGGGCATTTGCCATAAAATCAATTATTTGCATGGCGAGATTTTTCAGCTCTGCAGAATAGGTCTCTAAATGATCTCTGTATCGAAAAATGAAAATATATATTATTTTGGCTCTAAAATACAATTGCAGTGTATTGAAAAGAAAAAAAATGCAATGTATTCAGACTTATGGTACTCTTTAGTTAGTCCCAAGAACATGTACAACGAATTTTTAATATCTTTTTGAGTTTAATTCGACTAGCCGGTCAGTTTATGTGTTGGGGGTGACATCACCGTGGCATAATGTGGTTTTGGGGGGTCACTTTCATTTGTTGTTTGTTCTGTTTTGTCACTTTGCCAATGTCCCTTTTGTGTTATAACCAGTTAATTAACACGTCTCATGATATGATACGAGGCTTAAATTTGTACTATATAGTATATAGTATATACACAGCAATGTCAATACATGCCGGAAACATAATACATAAATTTTTGGCAAAACTGCTGGACGATAATTTATCTTAATTTCTAATTTGAAGCTTATAACTAAATAATTTTTTTTTAGTGAGAATAGATTTCAATATTCCGAAGTTTACAATAGTCACAATACGCATCAATGCGTAAAACCCAAGTTATTCAATACATTAGTGATATATGCTAATCGAATTAAATTGTTAAGTTGTTTTTGGCTATCTACATAGCTTTTTAGATTCTTGATAATATATGTAAGGTTTGAAGTTTGAATCCGAATACCCAGAAAAAAGACTACGATTCTTGATATAAAAAAAAAAGATTTGTTTTTTGCTAAACGTGATACAATTGATACAATAAACCTATGTCTTAGAATATACAATACAGTTAATGCAATATGCTTAGAAATTAATGTCTTTTTTTTTACACAAGAAATTAGTGTCTTAAAATATACAAATACGGCAGGTCCTTTATTTTTTACTATATGTTTTTTTACTTTTTTTTTTACAACTATGTTTTTTTACTTGTTTTTGAAGTTTTGGTTGTTTTATATACTTTATGATTGTTGTATACAGCTGTTCAAATAACATATTTCTTTAAAAAAAATTGGTAACAAAATTAATGTGTATATAATTTGTGTATAATGTGTGTGAGTGTTTAATTTTCGATTATCCTTTCAGTTTGAAAATAACTAATTTATCTGTAAAAAAAATTTGTCCCAAAATATATGATTTTTTTTTTTCAATTTTCAAACCCTTTAATTTATAGGTTACGTTAACATTAAGGTATTTGTTAAAGAATCTAAAAGACGAATTTTTTGTATTAAAAAGAGTAGTTTTGAGACTTTTAAAGAGTTAATTACTTAAGTTTCAAAATTTTATTACTATATTTGCTTCTTTAGCAAATGCCATTAGGACACTTATTAGTATTTTTCTAATCCTGATCGCATCAATTTAATATCTTCTACTTACAAAAGGTGAATGCATCAATATCTTGCAAAATGAATATGAATTGAAACTTCTATCCTTCTTTGATTGCAGATTAATCAAAATATTTTCAAAATTATAATAGACGAAAACATGCAAAATAACAAGATTAAGCAGTAGAGAAAGAGAACCTGAATGGTAAGGGGAGTTTGGGAAATAAATGAGGTTTCCTTATGTGTGATGGCAAAGTAACCAAAAATAACATATCTGCCCAATCTAATTTCTGTTCCTCAGACATTACAAAGGCTTGACCATAGCCTTCCACATCTCCTTCTTTTTGACTAAATTTCTTTTTCTCTTCTAATGGAAGATTGTAGAATTCCTTAGCACCCATCTTCACATTTTCCACCAATGATGTGCTCACTCCATGATTAATCACCTATATATAATGATTGCCCATATAAGTCAAAACCACAATTATTGGTAAAACCAATCACTTCATAGATAAAATCACATTTTTCAGTCTCTATAAAATTTTTCATCAGCATTTTTAGTCCCTATAAATTTCTCCATCAGCACTTTTAGTCCCTGTCAAAAATTTTCATCAATAGTTTTGGTCCTTAAAATGCTTAAGGAAAATTTCACAGAAACTAAAAAGTATGATTTTATTTTGTAGGGACTAAAAACAAAACTGTAAATATTTATAGGGACTAAAAACTTAATTAACCCTAAAAATAATGGATAATAGTTATGTGTATCTCAATCAAAATTAAAAGTGTACTTTACTTTAATATGCAGTTATATCAAGACTTGTACTTACCAAACTCTTATATATATGAATTATTATGAATAATTAATTACTTTTTCTCTAATATGGATGTAATGACAAACCTGGAAAAAACCCCATTCTTTGCAGGCTGAGTGTAATTTATCCAGTTCAGGTCCCTTTATATTGAGATCATGGGACAGCAACTTGCTAAGGTCAATAATAGGAACTTGGGGTAAAGGAGTAATTGTAGATATTATTGGACGGTCATGATAAGGACGAACATAACGTTCTGGAACTCTTGTCAATGATTCCTTTACTATTTCTTGAACAGAAGGCACAATCAGAGATTCAGAGGACACAATCAGAGATGTATGTTCCATAACTTCAATTGGACAATGTTACACTAAATATGTTTTTTTTGAAGCAGTTACACTAAATATGTTGAGAAAGGGGTTAATATATATATATAAGTACAGGATCCCCCACGTCTTAGTCAGTGGTATGCAATTTGTCAAAAAAAAAGAGTCAGTGGTATGCAATATTAACGTTTTAAATTGACACATTCGGCTGTTTACTACTTGATGTGTATTCTTTTAGTTTTTTTTTCTTTTCAATTTGATCTATTGGTTTAATATATATATATATATTTTGAGAAATATTGGTTTAACTTTTTTATAACACTGGTTCCCCTTCTGGACCAATTTGCCATTCTTTGTGGTGCCATGATGGGTTACCAATATTTACCAAGGGTGTATCGACAATGTGGGTGTGATTTGTTTCTTATATAGTTATACATTACATCGGCCATGTATATAGGATTTGATATCTAATGAATGTTATAAACATGTTTCTCTAAAAGTAATAATTATGCATTACACTTTGATGTTTCATTTTATTCCCATAGAATTGTTCTTCAATAAATGAAGATTATGCAAAAACACCAAATGAAGTAATAATTATGCATTATACCAAGCAGGGCCGTTCCGAACAATTTAGAGGCCCAGTTGTAATCTTCACAATTTTCGTTGAAGAAATTTTTTTAAAAAATCCAACACCACTTATAGTGATAAATAATTAAGTTGTCGTTAAATATATTAGCATTGGTTCAAACATAAGTTTTATCTACAAACAAATAGACATTTACCTACGAAAAAATGACATTTAGTCACAGATTTTGTCGTAACTAAAAATGTTTTTTTTTTTATCATGCACCACGACAATTATACCCCTATCACTACAAATATTTAAGGCCCCCATAAATTGGAGGCCTAATTCCATAGAGCTCCTTGCTCTTGTCAAGGAACGGCCATGATACTAAGGAATGACTTCAATTATCATAAATGTGAGATTCAAGACTTGACAACAAGCCTTAGAAGCGTATGACTTCGGTCTAAGTAGAAGCAAGTGAGAGCATATATGAAATGTAACACTTACCATTGCGCACATTGTTGAAAAGTATGAAATTTTTCACCACATCCAAGAAATTCATATATGTAGCAAACACGGCGCTAGTTTAACGACAATATGTATACTTATTTATATTTATGATTTCATACTCACACATAAATTTTTGTACATATATGCTCATGAACTTATATACTCACACCTAAGCGCATTTATCATCTTCATTTTGGATCCTCAAACTATCAAGGAATGATTTCCCACGAAGTTCTTTTCCAAGGTATCCCAAATAGAAATCTGTTACACTAGTTGTTTTGAATAGTGCTGGTGTTTTTGGAGTCACGAGGGTTGGTGCTGGCCTTAAATTTACTTCCCAACCAGCACTGTAAAATGTAGCTATAGAAAGTCTTTCCATTTTTATGTTCACTGTTGCTCGGTGCTCAATGCTTGGATAAATCCCGTTTGTTATAATCTGCCACATAATTAAGTTGACAATGTTATAAACTTTTAAAAAATACAACGTATTTGTCTAAAAAAAATATGTTATAAGGACAAAGCAACTTTTGTAACATTTTTTTTTAACTTGAATCAAACAAAACTCTTAAGTATAAGAGAGTTGACATATTGTTTTATGTATGCGCATGTTTTATATAAGGTAAATTTGCTGAAATCATGGTGAATCATTTTGATAGAAAATTTGCACTATATATTTTTTTGTTTGGATTGTTTATAAATTATAATATGTGATTTAATTCTTTGGTTATTTGTGATAAGACAAAAAAGTTAATAATTACCTCTAACATGTCTCCAAGATTGACGATGAAAGCATTAGGAAGGGGTTTAACAGGAATCCATAATCCATCCTTTTTAATTTGAAGACCATCCATTTCATTGCCTTGGAGAAGGATGGTGAGGCCACCACCATCAGAATGAGAATTAAACCCTGTCACAAGCTCTGGCTGGGGACATGGTGGATAATAATTAATCCTCATTGATTGAGCTGCTTCACCAAATAACTCTCTTATTTCTTTAGTGTCCACCTTTAGGGCATTTGCCATAAAGTCAATGATTTGTATGGCGAGGTTTTTTAGCATTTCACAATAGGTCTCTAAATCATCTCTGTAAAGAAAAATGAATATGTTTTGGGTTTTAAAATACAATTGCAGTGTATTGAAAAATATGTGCAATACCATCAAACATGTACTACATTTGTTTTAACTAGACCGTCGACCCGTGCGACGTACAAGTCTTATGTGTTAATATATGTTACTATAAATAAAGACTTTTTCAAAAACATACCAACAATGAAAACAATAAATAAATAAAATTGAAAAAAAAATAAATATTATCTTAATTTCCTTATTAAAAAACATTAGGAGACATGATTTATGTTTCTTAGTAACATGACATTTTTAAAAGGTTAATATTGTGAGATTGGTAGGGTTATATGCAAGTGAAACGGGAAAAAAAATAGTAGGAACATTCATGACTCTTTTAAATCATTACTTTTTTTTAATCAAAAGCTAATCATTCAAAAGTAATAATAAAAGAAAAAGTAACCACTATTCATTTTTAAGCTAATTTCTGAAACGAAAAATGAATTTTTTAGAACCAAAAAAAGTAATATATATATATATTAAGGTGTCTTTTAGTAAAATTATAACTAAAAAAAGAAAATCACACATTGATGTGTGAGTTGCTAAAAGACACACTCATGGGTGGCTTCTAGCAAAACCTATATATATATATATATATATATATACACACACACAGAGACAACTTTATCATACAAACAGATAGATAGATTGATTAACAAAATTAATAAATGATGGTAAGTTTTTTAACTTATCTATGTAATTATTATTAGAGTATACAATACAATTATTGTCAAAAAGAATATATGATACTAAATTACTAATGTAATATGCCTAGAAATCGCTGTCTTGGAGTATTTAAAGAGGACCAAGTCTATGGACTATGTTTTTTTTAATGGCCTATGGACTATGGATTAACATGATGTCTTTTAGTATTTTAAAATATTGAACAAATTGACATGATAAAATATTATGCAATATTTTAATAACGATTTGATTGATTTTAAAAACACTTATTATTTCTAAAAACCCTCCAACAAATCATTAAGAAAAGATCGATGCTATATGAAGTGAATTTTTATTCACGAGGTTAAATTTTAAAACCGCTTTACCTTTGATTTTGGCAGAAATCAAAATCATTGCTTATATGTGTGATAATAAACCAATCACAAAGTGTCAACTCATGTCATGAAGTTATCATGAATGATTTTTTGTTTTATCTAGCATTTTCCTTAAGAAAAATAGTTTGAAAGATTTTTTAATCTTGTTTTGTGACTTTATAACCCTACGACTTTGTCCACCCCCCCTACTTTAGGGATCATGAACTTAAAATTATTCAAATTAAAACTTCATTCCTTCTTCGATTGCAGATTCATAAAACTGTTGTCAAAATTGTCATGGATGAAAACATGCTAAATTAATAATTAAGATAGCGAACAGAAAAATAGAACCTGAATGGTAAAGGGAGTTTAGGGAATAAATGGGGTTTCCTCATATGAGATGGCAAAGTAACCATAAAAAGCATATCTGCCCAATCAAGTTTCTGTTCCTCAGACATTACAAAGGCCTGACCATACCCTTCCACATCTCCTTCTTTTTGACTAAATTTCCTTTTCTCTTCAATTGGAAGATTGTAGAATTCCTTAACACCCATCTTCACATTTTCTAACAATGAAGTGCTCACTCCATGATTAATCAGCTGTGATTAATTATTGCCCATATATAAGTCAAACCATCATTATATATCGGTAAATCATTTGCTTCATAATTAGTAAAAGTAATGGATAATAATATGTCTATTTCTACAGAATTAAAGGCATATATGATACAGTGAGGTGTGGATTTGAATTCGCAATTCCCATATTATCAACGTTTTGTGTGAGTTTCGTCGCCAAACTTTATAAAACATATAAAAAAAAGTGTATACTTTTGTATGCAACTTTACGAGGACTTGTAATTACCAAACTCCTATGAACTATGAATAAATAATTATGTTTTCTCTAATCTGGATATAATTGACAAACCTGAAAAAAGCCCCATTCTTTACAGGCAGAGTGTAGTTTATCCAGTTCTGGTCCTTTTAGATTGAGATCTTGGGACAATAATTTGCTGAGGTCAATCACAGGAAGCTCAAGCAAAGGTGTTGTTTTAGATATTATTGGACGCTCATGATGTGGACGAACATAACGCTCTGGAACTCTTGTCAATGGTTCCTTTACTATTTCTTGAACAGAGGGCACAATCAGAGATAAAGAGGGCAGCATCAGAGATGTATGTTCCATAACTTCAATTGGGCATACAATACACACAAACAAATATGTGTTAATTTGATTGTTAAATGATACTTGAAGTGGAAAATGTTAAACTCTATGTGTTGAGAAAGGAGTTATATACATGATGTCCATGATCTCATCGACATCATAAACAGACTACTTATCGATTATTACCAACTAAAGAGATCTTCACGTTAACAACCCGTGAGAGTTTAAGCTACGGTTTTGGAGTGAGTCAACTTCTTAACAAGTCAAACCTTCATTGACATGTATGAAGATTTTACCAATTTATCCATTTGTCATCGTCCTTCAAATTCAATAACGGGATTACCAATAGTAAAGGGTTTGTCACCCATCCAAGTGCACACTAGGCAATTTTGTCTTTAAAAATCTTCTAATTGATTTTGTCTTTGATGACAAATATAGTATTGATCCCTCAAAAAAAAAAAGACAAATATAGTATTGAAAAATGCCATATTTAAAATAAAAGCATAAAATTAATTTTAATTTGCTTAAAAAACAAAAACAAATATTAATTTTAATTTATTTATTTTATATTTAGTTAAAATATTCGCAATATATCTACTGTGAATTTTATGTGTTTATATTTGCGGGTATCACAATATCACTCATATTTTTTATGTTGACAATATCAAAGACATTTCTTTCAAAAAAAAAAAATCTAAGACATTAATTTTAACTCTTTTTTTTTTAGAGAATTAATTTTAACTAATTATGTTGTGGCCAATATTTGTCTGGTGTATGAGTTTTAGAATAAATTCAAATATTCTAAAAAAAATACTAATTTTATTAAGGAAAACATATATATAACATACAAGTAAATAAATTAATTAATTTATATGAAGTTTTTTTTAAAGTGTTAGTGTGTTACGTACATGAAGTTTTTTTAAAAAAAAAATCAATATTAATATATTATTTTAAAAACAAACATATAGAAAAGCATATGCTCAACAACATTCGGAGAAAAAAACCTTCCCTCAAAAAAAAATTAGGAGAAAAAAACCTAGATCCGACAGAAAAAACATTATATGGATAAAAATATTGTATGCTCAACAACATGTCGGATGAATAAAAAAGATTTGCATTAATTTTTCAATTATTTGGAGAAGACTTATGATACAATTCTTATAGAGAGATTTTGTTAAAACCCCTAGAGTTAGATTGCTTGTATTCGATTTTGTGGACGCAAGATGAGGTCACCGACGATTTTCCCAAAGCAATAAGATTGCACCAAGGTATGACTTCAATTATCATGAATAAAAGGTTTTGTAAAAAAAAAAAAAATTATCATGAATGAAAGGTTGAAGACTTAAAGACAAACTATAGAAGTACTATATGACTTCCGCCGACAAAACATATATGGAATGTAAGGCGAAAATTGATGTATACACATGTTGTTTGGCTGAAAAACACATGTAAAAGACAAAAATACCCCTCAATAGTTAAGTGCTGAGGAAAAATAAAACCGGCGGCAATTAACTACCGAGGAAAACCTCAGCAGTTAACAGTCGAGGCGTGCTGAACATAAACAGAAGCAGAAACTCAGTTTTGCAGTTTCCTTCTTTTCTTCAAAAACTTCCCAAATTCTCTTCAAATTCCATTTTCACGAATTCCAAGCCAATCATCCGGACATTATCACAAGTAAGTACCATTAATCATTGCAACCTTAATGTTAGTTTGTTTAGGTTAAGTTTTTTTTTTAAAAAAATTGAGTAGTTTGCATGTGGTTAGGGTTGATGTTGGAATTGAAATTTTGATGATTGCATGTAGTTTATAATTGAATGGACTTGCTTTAATTGATGTTTGAATGATGTTAGAGTATAATGTGGTTTTGAATGGTGGCAAAAGAACACATTTTGAGTATGTTTGATACTTTGCACACAAAGTGTTTGATAAAATGCCTCAGTGA
>Ga0315915_1005102_pt1 | contig 16429 bp, 9 predicted proteins | sample MpolbnodulesMG_FD_207738 | JGI IMG/M metagenome (GOLD analysis project Ga0315915, IMG submission 207738) | Medicago polymorpha root nodule microbial communities from Los Angeles, California, United States - branched nodules | ecosystem: Host-associated > Plants > Roots > Nodule | place: USA... | reverse complement strand
ATATATGCAAGGTTCGGGGTTCAAACCCCTCAACTTTTGAGAGAAACTAAAATGATCATCCTCTATTCTTCTTATTTAAAAAAAGTTACATTATTCTAGTCTATCATATGATCAACTTTCTCATGAACATTTATTAACCTTCTCGTGAACATTTATTTTGTAGTCAAATATTCTCTAAAGACTGAAATATAAAGTGTATTTGTTTCGACTTTAAAAAAAATAGAGTTTGTGATAAAAAATCTAGAGATTTTTTTTAGAGATTTTAACTAAAGTTATTTTTGTTTGCCTACCACTCATAAAAATTCATTTTTTTAAAAAAAAAAATGAGTTCTAACTTGTACATGCATTATTTCCTTGTTTTTGAAAAAAATAATAGATTTTGAGAAAAGCTAATCCCACTAGCTTTTCATTTTAGGGTCAAAATAGATTTTTTTTTTTTATATAAAATAATCTTAAAAGTCCTAAAGAAACACTTAAAAATGAAAAAAAAAAAGATTTTTTTATGAATAAAAATATTTAACGGGACCATAATTGTGTAGTCTAATAATCATTAGAAACTGAAATGTCCATGAAAAGCTTGATCATAAGAACTTATTCCTTATCGTTGAAAATTTATTAAAATAATCTCTAAAATTGCTAAATATTAACCAAGCTTGTCTTTTTGTCTGGACGTATTATCAAATGCATCTCTAATATTACTCATTTAGTTTCAAAAACATATCCCTAAAATTACCAACTCAATGCCATTATGATGTAAACTCTACAAATACTAATCGAGAAACAACTTGTTCAAAATTTTGCAATTCAATCTATCATTTTGAAATATATTGATGTAGGGTTCATAAACCTGATCAAAACTTTGCAATTCAATTGCATCCAACTGAATTCAGTTGATTGAAACTTTTTGGGGTCTGGCAACATACAGCTGATCAAAATTTCCACGTCCCTCGGGAAAAGCCATCAGCAGCCCAAAACACATGACAAACATTTCTATTTCATCAACATAAGATTATAAACATCCGCCTAATCAATTTACAACAAAAAAGAAAGTCGGTTATAAATGAACATTCGGATTATGCCATCCTTCATGTTACTATATTGCTATTATTTCTTCAAGTCTTCCCACCTTACCACCCGGGCACATTCCCCACAGACTGTATAGCCCCCAATTTTTATTCTTTGGCTTCTAAGTGTCAGCAAATGTGCAAGGTTGGTGCATTGCCGCTTTGTGAAACGATTTCTCAGCTTAGTTGAAAGCTGCCAAGTTTCTACTTCAGGTTGTTCTTCTTCTGCCTTTGACACTTCTGGCTTTGGATCAGGCACAGACTCACCAATCGGTACTCTTTGAACTTCTTCCCATTCCAGCGATTTGCGATACACCTCCCAAGCCATATCTTGCTCCTCTTTTGATAGCTTTTCCTCTTCGTTTTCTTGTAACAGGGATTCATGTAAATGATAATTGGCAATCCACCTATTATGAGAAACTACATCAGCTCATGTGTGAAGAGAGAAACGAAATAAAAAGCATCCATATCTTAGGTCTATTGACTCTACCGACAAATGTGGTCTAGACTCTAATATCATGTTGAAGCTATACAAGTTATTTTTTTGTGACAACGTTGAAGTTATAAGTTATAGTCCTACGGATGAAAAAATAAAAAGAGTAATGAATACGGTTTGATACAAAATGTTCTTACTCTACAGCCGCATCTCCAACTGAGGGTGTTTGCGGGTTGCGTTGGGTCTAATTTGACCAAACCCAAATCAATCAATTTGTCTTTGCTTTGGGTTGAATGTACAACATGTACTGTTAGCACTAAGACCGAACCAAACCAACACGGCCACCAATGGGCTAGGTTTTAAATTCTAAATAAGTTAATCAATTAAAACATTTGCGGTACTTGAACATTCAAAAAATCGTAAAATTCCAGTACTTTTAAACAAAACACATCATTTAATGCTTAAAAATTCTTCCACAATTTGAATGAAGTCCAAAAGCAAAATACATATCTAAAACAGGAGTGAAAAGGTCAAGGGTCTCTAAATTTTAATAAAGAAATGAGGTCTCTCAATTTGGAATTAGGCATCAGTTTTTATAATTAATAAAAACTAGAACCGTAATAAATAAATTGATTAATGGTAAGGAATGTATAAGACAATTTATAAAGAAACATAATAAAAATAAGAGGAGTGCTAGGAACACTCACTTTTAACAGTCTCTTTTCAGCAGTCACACTCTTATTGGGTGAAAACATGTAAATCCCACCACTTCATGTAGAACCCATTTTCAAATTGGTGGGACCCACTTGAATTTCATCCAATAAAAGAGTAAGTGTTGGAAAGTGAGTGTTCCCACCCACTTCTCTTGGTAATAATATGACATGTCTCATGTTGGACCCAAACTTGATTGGGTTAGGTCGAAATGCGGGTTGAGTTGGTTTGCGGGTTGGCTCTGACCCATGAACGCCTTAATCTACAACTATGCCTGCAATTATAGTCATCCCCTACTATGAAAGATTTTCCCTTCTTAACAAGAATGTGAGTGTGAACAATAGTTGCACTTAATTAAGATCTTATGAGGGTGGGGAACACTGGCAGCGTTTTCATGTAACATTAATCTTGTTTTCTTCATGACTCGTAACCCCAGTATAAAATAACACATTTTGAGTTTTGACGGGTGAACATGTTGGAAGAGAGAGCGCTGTATCAGAAAGGACAAAGGAGAAGAACATAACAGGTCCCTCCGAAAGGGAGACACGAAGTTGGATTGAGGCAAAAAACAAATACATCCAAAGGTAAGAAAGAGTAGGGACCGAACATAGGACTATGTTCTTCAATAATTCCACTTGGGGCTATTTGGAGGAAAGTATTTCAGCAATTTCCATTGTGTGCCACGCATCCCAACCCATTCATTGTGTGCAACCCACAAGCTCAGGATCGCACAATCTGGAGATTCGTCCAATACATGTTCAACTCGTATGATTCACGTTGAAAATGATTCTTCATCTAAGTTCTAACAATCCCCCTCAAACTTACCAAGCATTAATTGTGATACCAATTCTTAGATTTTGGGTCAAACTCAACTCCACAAAACGGGTTTGCACGGTGAGGTGTACTCGTTCTTTATCAGCCTTCTCCAGTTTTCTCCAATTTAATCTCTAGTAAAAGTAGAACTTAGATTTATCTCAACATACCGCCTCACAACCAGCACTATTGGGCTTGGTGGGTGGCCCAAAAGGTCTAGGACAGGCACTTAAACCAATTTAGGTCTGTCTGACTAAACCCCACAAATCAAATTTTGAAGGTCAAAGGCATGCTACAGAAGCTCAAGAGGCACTAGCCTCAATCTCTTAGACTAATGTGATGATGTTGAAGGTTAAATCCTCTGTCAAGCCAATAATAATGAAAGACTACAGATTGAATCAATAAAAATGTTTTTCAGGGAGGTGAGATTTCCCTATTCCAAGGTCAAGGCATGCTACAAAAGATGACCAACAATACAATGAAAGACTACAGATTGAATCAAATCCAATACCTATCTGTCAATGATTTTATTTTGAATGACAGATGTTAATTGCTAGTTGTTATTTTATTAGTAGGGGTAGTTAAACACATGACCTCTTTATCACTCCCAACCCCTATATCCCTACAACAAACCACAGAGCCACCTAATCACTCTCGTTCTGTCCCACTGATTCACCACGAAACAAGTTACACGGTTGAAAAGGAAATAGAATGTGAATCATGCATATACCATAGAAGTCAAACTGAAGAAGACATTACCATCATGAAAGAAAACTTAATCAAATAACAGCTGGAAGTAGAGAGCATACCGGGGATGATGCTTGCCTAGTAAGCTTTCCATTAACTTATCAGAATAACTGCTTCCATTTGAATGTGGTACTGTATGTTTCAGTGAATCCCCAGCCAAAATTGGATTACTTTGTTCACTTAGTTCAGCCAAAGTCTCAGGATTCTCGTCATCACCAAAGTCAAAGAGATGCAGCATTTCTTCTTTAGATATGGTCCTATGCACCTGTTGTCTATCGACCACTCTAGCAGCAAGCCCCTCTTTCGTAACCTAGAGAAACCAATTCTAAATATCAGAGAAAGCAAGTAATTAAAACACAATGAATAGAAGCAATCATATTGTATTACCTGGCGCTTATATATTTTCTCTTCCATAGTTCCATGAGCCAGCAACCGATAAGCAAACACGGGCTTTTTCTGCCCATACCTGCAATGAAAAGTTATCTAGATTTCAACCACATTATTTACCTATAGATGCAAACCATGCTTCGTAAGTCATCAACTATAAAATGTGTATCCTTTAAGATCTTTCCAGAGAGAAACCAGTCCAACTATTTAAAACAAATGTGTATCCTTTAAGATCTTTCCAGAGAGAAACCAGTCCAACTATTTAAAACGAAGGCGATATTTTGATTTGCAAATACTGTGGTATCAATTATATATCACCATGGAAGCAAATTTTTGAAACCAGTCAAACTATTTAAACCCAAGAGCAATTTTTTCCCGAGAATTGAAAAATATAGGTGACCATAATACAAAGTGGAAGGTTAAAAACTTTCAGATAATATCATAATGGCTTAGTGTTAATAAAAACCAGAGGTGGCAAAATAGATGGATTGGATGAATTTGGATTGGGATTGCAATGGTTGGATTAAAACAATCCATCATAAAACGTCAGTATATTGTAATCACCCCTCAATTTTCTATATAAAAAATTGAGTTTAAACATATGGCGGGTAGATCTGTACATTAAGCATTGTCCATGTTTCAGGCCTAAATAAATCTTGCATGAGGGTTGTGCTATCTAGAGATGTAATAAAAACATCGTCCATGCATCTTCCTCTAACAGTCAAAATCATTACTTTACCAACATTCCTCCAAAAAATATTCCTATTAAGTAATGCTTCCCTCAAAAGAAAGCTTATTTTTCATTAAGGGAAAACAGAGAAATTTCTAACATTGCATCCAATTGAAAATCAATACTTTACCAACATTCCTCCAAAATTTTATTCCAATTATAAGTGATGCTTCCCCCAAAAGAAAGCTTGTTTTAATAAAGGGAAAAAATTAACATGAGCATACCTCCAAGCTCGATAGATAGCCTGAAGATCATATGTTGGATTCCAAGAACCATCAACTATAACAACACGGTTAGCTGCATGAAGATTAATACCCAAAGAGCCTGCTCGAGTTGAAATAAGAGTGCATTTAACCCTTTTATTCAGAGGCTCGTTAAATCTCTCAACAAGCTTCTGCCTTTCGGAGCTCTCTGTCCTTCCATCCAGTCTGGAGCACCATATGTGCATTTTGATATTAAATTAACAGAGTTGAGAAGAAATAATTGAAACCTTTAAAAACATACAAGACATCTACAACTATGTGCCAGAAAATAAAATAAATAATGAGAAAATTTGCATGCATTAGTAATTTGGGCCTGCCTATATAAAAAACATTTCAAAAGGATGGTAAAATAATAAAACATTAATCTGAATAACTTAAGGAAATCTAAGCGGCAATGCTCACAAAGGGAAAGAGGCCTTTAATCATCAAACTAATAACATAACAGTGCCCGCATACGGGAAGTATTCAAGGAAGAAAGCATACATTCCCAATAACAAAATACTCCCTCCGGTCCTATATATAAGAAAATTTTCAAAAAAAATTTTGGTCCTATTTATAAGAAAATATCACAACTTTTAAGGTGTAACTATTGTTTAAAAGATTTTTCTACCCTCATTTAATGTTTGTCATTTTAATATTACTATATTAGTGGGTGTATTTAATGCTTCACATTTTTTATGAGGGTACCTTTGTAAAAATATTCAAAAAGTTGCACTAATAATGAGTGTATTGGTTTTGATGTTTTTTGGTTTTTGATCTTATAATAAGGACCGGAGGGAGTACAATTTAGAAATAAAAATTAATAATCAGTAAAATAAAAACAAGGCAGAAAACTAAGAAGAGTAGCAGAAAATTGTACTAATTTAAGAAATATGAACCCACCTATACCAATCTCTTCCCTTCTTCCACAGCTTCCCTCGCTTTCCACTTCGTGGTAGCTTTGAGAGATATAGTTCTATGAGGTCTAGGGTTGGTATGCTCTGACTAAAAACTAATACCTTATCACCAACGTCAGAACTCATGGTGAGTATATCAATTAGTAAAACCATTTTGCCACTTTGATCAAGCTCTTTAAAAATTTTGCCCTGAAGAATATCTTTCCACCAGCCCTGAAAAATTGTCAGGTAAGACCAATCACTAAAACTCTAGGAGCAAAATGTTAAAAGTATAACTTATCAAGTGATCAAACTTATGATCCACACAGAGTAATATCAGAATAACAAGAACTGAACAATCAAAGCGGGCAACATTGATGTATTCTAAGTCAAAATGTGTCAAAAGTAAGTGGTATCAGCCTATAAGTTTATGTTTTTGTTAGTAAAGACTTTCTTTTAGAATTGTTAGTAAATAGTTACTGAAGCAGTTAGGTATTACTTCCTTCATATAAATACTTCATATTGTAAATTTAGTTGGTTATCAAGTTATACAACAACCTCTCATCAGTTTCTTTTAGTAATCCCTTCTCTTAGCTTTCTTTCATCAAAGAATCAACTAAAGAATAACATCGATGAATTTAACTTGTTTTATGATTACCTTTACGAAAAATCCATTACCATCCTTCCTTGGCGGCAAATCATTTGTATACTTCAACTTCTCTGTAAGGTAATGAATTGTTAAAAAATAACAAAAAGAATTAAATTCCAGATATGAAGAACAAATGGCATAAAAATAAAGAAAGCACAAAATAGTCCATGGATTATTGGATTATGTATAAAAAGGTCAATGGATTTTTGGATTATGTATAAAAAGAAAAGGCAACCCGTGTGTTTATAGCCAACTGACAACTTTCATTGAACAGACAAATTTGTTGTCGTTTTTTATTTGTTAAAAATCAACAGAACAGATAGTTACCTCCAGCAAGCACATTAGAATCAGAATTTTCTTCACTTGAGATATCATCAACAAGTAAATTCTCAACAGCATCTTCAGGTCTTACACATTCCTTGTCTTCTTTTGCCATTTGCAAAATCCCAGGGTGGTTCCATATCTACTACAAACAACAAATTTCATTATCATCATGGTACACTAAGACAAGATAGGAAATAACCATAATTTAACAAAACACAAGAATCACTTGACATTCATTTTTAGTTCAAAAGTTAAAACATTTTTTTAAAAAAAAGTAACACTAAAATTAATATAAAATCACTAGGCAATTTTGACAAATGTTAAAAATCTGATAACAGAGAAAGTATAAAGATCTGCATTGAACAATTCAATGATTAACTGATTGCAATACAACTGGAACTAGATCCAGCTAGAGATATTTAGAATCCCAATATTTAGTTAATTAAAGTAGCGGAATAAACGGAACTAACTGAGGGTAGTTCAGTTAGTAACAGAGGCCAAAGGTTCTAGATAATGCAGACCAACAGTTAAAAATCTGATAACAGAGAAAGTATAAAGAACTGCATTGAACAATTCAATGATTAACTGATTGCGATACAACTGGAACTAGATCCAGCTAGAGATATTTAGTTAATTAAAGTAGCTGAATAAACAGAACTAACTGAAGGTAGTTCAGTTAGTAACAGAGGCCAAAGGTTCTAGATAATACAGACCAACAGACAAGTGAAAGAATATAAAATATTAGCTACAACAAGTACAATGCAAAACCAAAGCTGCGAGTTACACTGTACTTTTTTTTTTTGGGTGAACAGTTACAATGTACTCCAAAAATAACAAATCTTTTTTTAGACTGAATTAACAAACGTTACACAACATCTATACATTAATTTTATGATATTTAATAAAATTTTCCCCTCAGCATTTTATGTGACAGAAAATGAAATTAATAAGCAACTAAAATTATTTTATCTCTGGAAGCCATAATCTGCAGTGTTATGAGTGACTTGTCAAAGAAAGCACTGGTTTCCCGTAAGAGAGACCTTACAAGCCAGTTTTGTAAGGATGAGCTAGACCAAATATAAAAACCTAATATGGTCTTAGACCATATCCATTTCGGTCACACATCAAGCCCAATAAAGCTGATGTGAGAGGGAGTATAGGGAAAAACCAAGGTCCCGAATTAAAACAAGACAAAGCCTGAAAAAAGTTTGCAAAGTGCGGCACCCCTCACCTTACAAGAATATTTTGTAAGAATGAGTTAAGTCTAACTTAAAAACCTAATACTAACCAATGTAAACATTTATATTTATCCAATTTTTAACCCAAATCAACGGCTGTTCACAATTTACCCCTTATTTATTACCCCTCAACAAAATTAAGAAGAAAAAGAACACCCTAGCTTCTTTAACTCCCATCCTTTCTATCTTATCAGATTGCTCCTGCCTCTTGGAACCATCTTTTATTCCTCAAATCATTATATCTGCTGAATTTACTACGACAATTAAATTGATTACAAAGTTCTCCAAAGGTGTACTTACCCGAGCCAATGCCTGATACCCAGCAAAAAAGCTCCTCTTTCTTAAATTTTCCTGATTTTCCTTAACATTAGAGAACCCATGCACGTCAATGAATCTCTTGTACAATTTTCTTTGTAGGGGAGAAAGCTTGACTGTTATCACGAAAACAGTTTTGGGCGGTAGGTCTTTCTTCACAACATTCATGTCCATTCTTTGGACAAAGCCTTTTAATTGTTCATAGAGGATGTGAGACCTTTGGTTCATAATTTTTACATCAGTCTGAGTGGAATTAGTGTGTTGACCATTCTCTATAGGATTTTGGAAGCTGCACATACAGGGAAATATTTTCAGAAGTGCATATTATAAACCAAAGTAAAAATCAGAACAGAGAAAGTAAACAAAGCCTTGCCGGTTCCTAAACTCATGACTGCTTCCAAGAAAACCTTCTCGTACAAAATCAACCATCTATTTCAAATAAAACGATGATGAGTCAAAGATTGTATGCAATAACTTAATGGTCTCTAAATTGTAACTTTTATGCAAACTTACACAATAATATTCCATGAGATTGTTTTGAAGAGGTGATCCTGTAAGTGCAATTCTTCTCTGGCACTTTACTTGTTTCAAGGCATGAGTAACGTCAGCCTTAGTATTTTTAATGATATGGGCTTCATCACACACAAGAATGTCAGGGCCATCCTGCATTGACATGTAAACAACGTTAAAAAATGCAAATAACAAATGACACAAATTAGAATACAAGTTTTAGGAGTCTTAATGAAGTCAATATTCTACTTCTGAGTTTCCAAAATATGCAACCAAAAAGTTAGAAGTCTGTGTTTCCAGAGTTAGTTCTAGGTGGCTATTTCACTTTTAAGTGTGCTTGTCTCTCCGCAATGGTTACCATATAAACTTGCCTTTTCCATGTCTAATTGGCAGTCTAATCCCAACATTGAAATCAAAATGAAAGATCTGTATGACTTTCAAATTTCAAAATATTAGGATATTCACACCCTACCTATGTTACCCATCTCCAGCAGCCTTCTTCGCCAGATCTACTCCAGACCGGACTAACCTGCCTATTCTGGTCTAGCCCCCCTTTTGAGAGTGTGGCGCCAGTATCATTTCAAAAAACAGACAACACCATCATGATCCTAGGCCATTGACTCTATACAAAATGAAACATCGTGATCGGGACTTGGGGGTAATATGAGACCTAAATCCTGCATCAAGTAGTATGGGATACTCTGAATTACTTAAGTGGATTGGTTCTTCCCCTTTGCCTGTGGCGCCAGTATCATTTCAAAAAACTGACAACACCATCATGATCCTAGGCCATTGACTCTATAAAAAATGAAACATCGTGATCGGGACTTGGGGGTAATATGAGACCTAAATCCTGCATCGAGTAGTATGGGATACTCTGAATTACTTAAGTGGATTGGTTCTTCCCCTTTGCCAACTAGCTTTTAAGGGAGGGTTCCCCAATTGCTTGGGTGCTTATCAAATGGCATGAAAGCACCCTATAATACCAAAGTCCCTATCATAGCACAACTGCTAAGGGGCGGCATCTCGGTAGCTGCACTCTGCAATTATTTACTGAGCCTCTCTGTAGGTAGCCCTTATAACATTTGAGAAGCAAGGGTACAATCTTTATAGAGTACATGTATTGTACCCTTGCATGCTAAGAAGCCTAATACGATGTGGAGGATATGGGGATGCAGGAAATTAAGCTCAAAGTTTCATAAAAGAGGGAATTATAATGAATGAGTGGGCACAAGAAAAAATAGAAAAATATAAAATCATTATTTAGTTGGGATAGCACTAGCACCTATTAGGGAAAATGAGACAAAGTTTTTGTTCTGCGAACAATAACGATTTGTTCGAATTCTGCTATGCTATAGCCGCTATTTAACAACACCACTGGAGAAGACTTGTAGACACCCCAAATAGGAGGATATATCAAATGAAGTAGCGGTCCAATATTTAGAGGAAGAGAAGATTAAGAATAACTATAGGTTAAACCATTAAGAAGGATGTCATTGAGATGTTTGATTTATGTAGCCTAACCCATCTAATGGGAAAAGAATTTTGTTGTCATAATGTCAATAGAAAAGTTTAAGTATTCAACATTATCTAGGGGCTATGATGCATAGGTAAGGGTACGGTGCCAGGTACAGGTAAAAGATGAGGCATTTTTAGAGGGAAAAAATGAGGTACAGGTACATCATAGTTTTTTTTTTTTTTAAAAAACATAATGATATAACAGTAAAATATAAACGAAAATTATACACTATACAAACTCAGTTTTAAAACACTAATGAAGATTATATTAATATTTTAAAATTTAAAAGAATAAATCCACAGAGTGACTGAGCGAGAACTAAGAAAGAAAAAGACTAATAACTTGGCATACATTTGATTATATTAATATTTAAAAATGAAAAGTTGAATTATAGGCTATACTACGCTATACTATAGTGTAAATATAATAGTAGTATTTTAATTTGTAACTTTCAAGTTTGCAGTACTCACGTCTAATCATATATATCAACGGCGAATTTGTAGTAATAAAAAAGTGAGATAATAGACTAGGTACCTTTATTCAAGAAAGAAATTTTGAGACAATGACTTTTTCAACCAGTTGTTTCACAAAAGAGGCTTGATGCAGAATCGTCTGCTTTTTAAAAGAATTAAAAATAAAAACTAAACTTACTTTCACAGACACGGGCCAGTTACCAAAGTAAACAGTGCTTCTGCATAAATTGCAGCATATGCACCGAATCCCATACCGCGCATTACACAAAAACAAAAAAACAAAAATGGGGGTACGATCTGGGTATGTACAGTACACATAACAGTACCTGGTATGCACCCAGCTCGGGTACTTCTTCATATTATGTGTACCGGTTCTTCAGGGTCTAGGGGTTTACTTTGATAAACCCAACAAGAAAATTACAACCATGTTTTCAGAATTTACTGTTTCGAGCGTCTTTGGTGCAATAGTTTGAGTTGCCAACTCACATTTGATTAACAAACTATAGGTCCAAGTTATTAAATCAACTAAATAAAGATATTGCAAGTGCAAGGTGAGGCTGTCAACAATAAACCTACACTAGGTCTGACCCCTGTTATAGCAGGAGTTTTATAGAAATGAGAGGCCCTAGATTCACTAGCATATGACTAGTAAATAACACATGTAGGAATATTAATAGATTACGATTATGGCAGACATTAATTTGTGGAAATCATCTCTCTAATCGGTCCTTGGTTAGCTCTTATACTTGATGTGCTCGTACGATAAATGAGAAGATTATGCATAAGCTACACACTGAATTTCTCTCGAGCACATTTTGTTCCCAATATTTTTAAACTCCCTAATAAATATCAAGAGAGTTGACAACAATGCCTAGAGATGTGCCTTTACGAATTAGAAAAAACCAGCATCACAGGATAAGATATATCATCTAACTACACAGAGGTACTATTTCAATAATTTTACCTGCAAAGCATGGCAAAGTTCTCTGGCCATCTCCCGGTCTTTCACGTGCTTTCCAAAAGACAAATTCCGGAAAGCGGCATAGCCGATTAACAATACACCACCTTTCGCTCTCCATTTGGCAAGTAATTGTGCCCTCCTATCTCTGGGAAAAGGAAATTGTATTAGCATGATGTCGTATGAACAAGTTGTTGGCTGGAAAAATTATAGAAGTGACAGGGAGTAAACCCACGTGGATTTTGTTGTCGCCTATCTGCTTTCGCAATAATGTCTAATTATAATAGTCAGTCCCATAAAATAGTCAAAAAAATAAAAGGAATGTTTTCATATATTTTTCTCTTATGATAAAAGAAGAATAGGAGACAGAAATGAATTAGAGAAGAGGATAAGAAATCTACCAAGAGCAACTCAAAAATAAATGGCAAACATTCGGAGGCGGAAAGCAGCTATAACAAGATTTCAGCCACTCACTCTGACTTTAAGTCATCCAGAATTTCTTGGGAAATAAACATGTGTGTTACATCTATTCATACAGGACTAGAGCACAAATATCACATAGTCTCACTAAATTTGTTTACTGACTGGTCTTGAAAATTTCAAGATTCTTCACCAGGATTTAATCCTGATAAACGGACTGAGTTGAATGGGCCACTAAATTTACTAACTACGGATCTGACATGTAATCTCTAGTATACACTTGAAGAGTTTGCAACCTCGAGAGATTGGAATCAAGACACTCATAGCTTCCCCCATTTCAGCCTCAGTTAGCCAGTCCCCAACATACTTGCAATGGGAGAGCAGCAAACCACCATTTGAAAGATTTTTTGGCTTCAACCCAATGAAGTAATCCAGAGAACCCAGTTGCTTAAGAGCAAAACAGCATTGAGTTTTGGGATCAAGTTCTGGCCTAGCTCCGTACTGCTCCAAGTTATGAAGGAACAGGTGGGAAACAGTGAGAAACAGAGAGTCGTAACTAACCAGTCAGAAAGTGATGAATTCAGTAATGAGCTCTTAATATGTCACATAAAGTGATGGAAACTGTTGCAATGGATTCTGACAGAATCGGAAAACAATAACTAACCAAATTGTCACAAACAGAAGCTGCCTAAATAGACCAACAAACAGTCCAACAGCTTTAAAAAGTAGTATGACTATAACTCTATCTTTCCCACAATTATTAAAATTCCAAACTCGAGTAGTTGATGAAAAAATCCAGAGTAATAATGATAGGACTCAGCCATCTGCTGATATACCACGTGAGCAGCTGATTCATTTTAAGTCAAAGGGGCCCCAAGTTTGGAAGGTATATTCTAGGAGGGGTAAGAAAGGTAATGGTGGCTAGTTAGTTACTGTTATGTGACGTGTCCAGAAATGAGAGGGTACCACTAGTTTCCAGTATATAAGGAGTCAGGAGGGGAGTGTGAAGGCATCCAAGTTTATATCAGATTCTAGAATGTATAGGAGGCTTTAGCCTCCTATTAGGAGCACAGCTGTGTCAGATCTAGGGATTGTATTTTCCCCTTTTCTGTATTAATCTCCATTTGAACTCATTAATAAAACTCTCATTTCCTCTTTTACTCTTTTTCTCTGTTATCTGTTGTTTACATTTTCTGGTTCGTATCAAATTGGTCTGACCTGCCGGATACTTCGACGGAGGTACCAGTGAATGCCGAAGAAAGTAACAATTGTAGCATTTACAAGCATGGAAGCTAGGGTTGAAGTGTTAGAGAGTGAGATCTCGGTGGTGAGATCGACGTTAGCTGATGTGCAAAATTCAGTGAAGGAGAATCACGTGAATCTCATCGCGATGTTGGAGAAGTGTTTGGGAAAGTCAGTCTTCGTAGATGAAGGCAATGCGAGTGTCGTTGCTAACACGATACTAGTGATTCTTCTCTCGTCGGCGAAAACGGTGACGAAAGGAGGTGGTTCCAGCGAACTTCGTGGCGATGCGTTGACGGAGTTTCGTCAATGTGTCAAGAAGGCGGAGCTTCCATCGTTCAATGGTGAGGATCCAGCTGGGTGGATCTCGCGAGCAGAAATTTATTTCCGTGTTCAAGATACCACACCGGAGCTGAAGGTGAATCTAGCTCAATTGTGCATGGAGGGACCGACGATTCATTTCTTCAATTCACTAATTGGGGAAGATGAAGATCTAACATGGGTGAAGCTCAAGGAAGCGCTACTGGAGAGGTATGGAGGTCATGGTGATGGGGATGTGTACGAACAGTTAACGGAGTTGAGACAAGAGGGTACGGTAGAGGAGTATATTACAGAATTTGAGTATTTGACAGCTCAAATTCCTAAACTCCCAGATAAGCAATTTCTGGGTTATTTTCTTCATGGGTTGAAGGAGGAGATTTGTGGGAAGGTTCGCAGTCTTGCTGCTATGGGAGAGATGAGCAGGGCAAAACTTCTGCAGGTTACAAGAGCAGTAGAGAAGGAGATCAAAGGGAGAAGTGGATCGGGTTTTAACCGGGGATCTAGATCGGGTAATGGAGTGTTCAGAACCGGGTCAGGCAGAAACGGGTTGGGTTGGATTATAGTGAAAGGAAAGGAAAATGGGTTGGGTGGTGAAGTGAAGAGTGGGGCTAATGGAGCAAGAAATGATAAACAAGCCCAAGGTGATAGAAGGAGGAGTGGACCCCGTCAGAGGGGATTTACTCATCTATCGTACAATGAGTTAATGGAGAGGAAACAAAAGGGCTTGTGTTTCAAATGTGGAGGTCCCTTCCATCCAATGCATCAATGTCCCGAAAAACAATTGAGAGTGAGGGTGATAGATGATGAGGAGAACGAAGATGAGGAGGCCAAAATCTTAGCTGTGGAGGTGGAAGATTATGATGACGAGGAGAAAGGAGAGATGAGTGTGCTTAATTTGAACAACATAGCACATGAGACTCATCACACCGTTAAATTTCAGGGTCACATTCATGGAGTGAAGGTGTTGATATTGGTCGATAGTGGGGCAACACACAATTTCATCTCTCAGAAATTGGTGTACCAAATGGATTGGCCAGTAGCAATTACATCCCAAATGAAGGTCAAGTTAGGAGATGGATTCCAAGCTGCAACACAAGGAGCGTGTAAGGATTTGGATATGAACATTGGTGATTTTAAGCTGAATCCAACCTTGCATTTGTTTGAATTGGGAGGAATTGATGTTGTCTTGGGCATGGAATGGCTGGAAACACTAGGGGATACTGTCATAAATTGGAAACAACAAACTATGAGTTTCTGGGATGGAAATAAATGGGTAACTTTAAGAGGCAGAGAGGGGTGTAAAGAGTCAATGGTGGCGCTGCAGAGTATTTTGAGCAGGCCCAAGCCCAATACACAGGGTTTGTTATGGGAAACAGAAAAAGTAGGGATGCCTGCAGCCCAAAAGACGCTTTTGACAAAGAAACAACAAGCGGAATTAGAAGAGGTACTGAAGGAGTACGGACAAGTTTTCAAGGAGCCATCTGGGTTACCACCAAAAAGGACCATGGAGCATGCCATCAATCTTGTAGAAGGCCAAGGAGCTGTGAATGTAAGGCCTTATCGTTACCCTCATCACCACAAGAATGAAATCGAGAAACAAGTTAAGGAGATTTGTCTACAGGAGTTTTACGCCACAGTACAAGCTCTTTTTCAAGTCCGGTGATTTTGGTCAAGAAGAAGGATAATACTTGGAGTCTCTATCTGCATTAGGAACCTCCAAACTATTTGCAAGTGCACCATCAATGCCACCATTACCACTTGATTCTTCTATTTGAACCAATTCATTTTCAATTTTAGCATCCGAATTCAAATTTGAACTTTTTTCATGCTCCAAAATCTAATCATTATTAGGAGATAGGCAGTTAATGTTATAGTAGATAGCTTTCATAACTTGCTTCTTGTTCATTCTTGAATTATCCATCACAAATGTGAAATGCCACATCACTCATGATCTTTTTCTTTAAATGGTTACTTATCTTGACGTGGACATAAATAGTTATAAAATCAATTGAAACATGATATTGGGTAATTATAGATAAATAACCATTTTCTTCGTAAGTTTGGGTACTTATCAACTAAAAGACATTCTAATTATAGTACAAACTTAACTAGTCTCACCGTGACTGATTTTTTCACTTCTTAATTGACTCCGGGATGCTTGAATAATAAAAAGAAGCACCAATTAGAATGTTCACATCCTTGCATTGAAAATCTAATCAGTTCGCAAAGTCTAAAGACAAGAGGTTTGTTGAAAATCAAAATGCAAATAAGGGTTTTTGGAAGAATATTGTACAATGCTTGAGGGTTGCTTGTCCCTTAATTTAAGTGCCGCTTTTTGGATTCAAATGTAAAGCTAGCCATGATGTTCATTTACAAAGAGATGGGTCGAACTAAAGAAAAGATACACAATATCTTCCACTTGTTTTATTATGAG
>Ga0315915_1005098_pt1 | contig 16438 bp, 6 predicted proteins | sample MpolbnodulesMG_FD_207738 | JGI IMG/M metagenome (GOLD analysis project Ga0315915, IMG submission 207738) | Medicago polymorpha root nodule microbial communities from Los Angeles, California, United States - branched nodules | ecosystem: Host-associated > Plants > Roots > Nodule | place: USA... | reverse complement strand
CTAACTCTAGGGTGGAGTTTGTTAGGCGACAAGCCAACGCGGTTGCTCATGCTCTTGCACGAGCGGCTACGTCTTTAGCTAGTCCCGCCGTCTATTTTGATATACTCAATTGTATTGAAACTCTTATTATTAATGAAATGCTATAAGCATGTTTCTGTAAAAAAAAAAAAAAATCGAAAATGTAATACTTGAGATACTTTGTATTGCATTTATTTATGCTATTTTCCATAAAGGTACTATACTACTAAATTTTGGAAATGAAAAAAATGGTCAAGCGGTGGTTCCAATTTTTTTTTTAAGGACATTGGTTCCAATTTTATAGCCTCTCTACCTTTTATTTTTTTTTGGGTATTGTTAACTTATGTCCTTAGGGCATAAGTTAAGAATCTAAAAATGGAATTAAATCATAAATTTTATCTTGAAAAGATGAGATTTTAAATTCTAGAATATTAAATGTACAATTTCCAATAAAATATTTTTATCTTTAGTTTATTAACTTGTGTCTTGAGGGCATAAGTTAACATTCCCTTTTTTTTAACAATAGCCTCTCTACCGTTTAATCTTCGTATTCTTCCTCTCTCTCAAAAAAAAAAAAAAATCTTCATATTCTTCCTTTTTTCCCCCTCGTAAAACGAGTTTCCTTTGGCCATGACACTCCACTTGCTTCTCTCTTTTAGTCAACCATTCATAAGGCATGGAAGGTATTTGAAGGGTTTGGTTTAACATCTAGATATTTAATTAGTTTCTGGTGTATCATCTTTATCAAATTTTATACTTTCTTTTTAATTGGATTCAACTTAGATGTAAGATTTATCTTATTTTGGTGTCGTTGTCCTGCACTATGCTCATAATTTGGGATTCACACATATTTTATCCTGTATAATTTTTTTTTTCTTTATTCTTTTCTGACTTAATTAGGAACTATTAGTACTGCTTTTGAATGTTTTTAGTCTTTTTTTCCTTCATGTTTTCAAAGTGGACACAATTTTAGTCTTTATGGCTAGGACTCTTATATGCTTGAAGCCAATGTGAAGTGAAATTTATTTACAAAAAGAATGTGATCAAATGGTAGTGTTAACACATGAAGAATATGACTAAGCCATTGTTTATACATAGATTCTTATGAAATATATTCATGCACAACACTTGGAATGGCATGTGCAATAAAGATTAAAAGTGGATTTTATTTAACAAGAGTGTGATAAGGTAAATAGAATGTTATATTTGTGATTTTTTTTTTTGTTTATATATGAAGGGTGTGTTAGTTTGACAATGTTGTCTAAAATAGAAAGAAAAAAATGTATTTGCGTAAATCTACCTATTGGGTTGAGAGGAGATCTTCAAACAGTCCTCTATCTACTTCTCTATTTCATTTTTTTTCTAATGCTTATTTGTTTGTTTTGTATGCTTCCTAGCTCCGGAGATATGGTTTTTTATGCCTTAATCTTCCAACATTTTGGTAGAGCATATGTTGCCTTTATAATTTCATGTGCTGCACAATTCTTAATTTGTCTCCTTCTATTTGCACGAGCTAGCTAGACGCATTGTGAAGTTATACATAAGTTTTTTCTAATTATACCCTGGAGTATCTTGCTGTTGTGATTTTGTATCATGGTGTGAATATAATGGGGACGCTGTTGCATATCTGTGCAATCCAACATTGAAATGCAACATTGTTATTGTCATGTTTAATTTGTTTTTCCAGATTGGTATAACACATCTTGGTGATTCACTAATCCAGATTTGGTGTATTCGGCTTATTGTCATGGAAAATGTGTGATGGCTCCTCCTTGAAAGATTAAAGTTAATTGTTTTTTTATTGTGTCAAGGGTGTAGTGGTGATGTATTATGAGTGAGAAACCTTAGGCTGGTGTGTTATGGCTAATTGGTAAAGCTCCATTTGAGTTGCTATGCACAAAAGACATTTTATGTGTTTTCTTAGTCCAACTTTCAAGCAATTGTTAGTGTGCGATTTTTTCTTCCTTTTTATTATTATTAATTTTATTTTATTAAAAGTGAATAAAAATTCACAATTAGACCGGTGTTTAGAAAGTCTATCCTAGACAAACCTTTTAAACACACCTAAAAGTGAAATATATATATATGTATATATATCTACCAAAGTCTGTGTTTCTCTATGATCAATCATATGTTGCAATTTTAAGAGTTTATTCAAGAGAATGATTGAAGATATTGATAATTGGTGAATAGGGTAAAAATACTACTATAACTTTAAATGTGGTCTATATAGAAGTATTTTGTAATTTATAATAAAATATGTCAATTTTAATAAAATTATATTATACGACTTTAACATCTAAGTTTCCATATGATATACTTTATTCACATATATATATATATATATAATTAAATTCGACCCGTCGCACGGGTCAAAATTCTAGTTAGGGTTAACACTTAGCAATTAATACAGATCATTTGGAGGGAATTTTCTAGGTTTAGTTGTTGCAAACCTCATAAGATTAAAGAGTAAGGGATTTGTTAGGTTAAATTGTTGCTAACCTAATGCAACATTTTAGAGGGGAATTATTAGGTTAAGTTGCTGCAGACCTAACAAAATTAATAAATAAGGAACACAATTTAGGGTTTGCTATTTATAACCGAGTTTGCATGGAAATTAGGGTAGCCGAGTTTGCATAAAAATTAGGGTATTCTGTTTGTAAACGTCTTAAACAAGTGTACAACAACAGAGGGAAATTATTAGGTTAAGTTGCTGCAGACTTAACAAAATTAATAAATAAGGATTTCAACAAAAAGAGAAAATTACATTTCTCTCCTGAAATTTTATTAGAAGATGCTCACATCTTCTCTAGGTAGGAAAAAACATACACCTCCCTTATGGGTTAACATGGTTAAACCATCCCTTTTTTCAAAAAAAAGAAAAGAAGTTATGCCATCTTTAAAAATATCAACATCCAATTCATTTGATTCAAGTTGAAAGATTAGATTTGATGTAGTGCACATTTAATCAATGGTCTTGACGTCATCGACGTTACAAATTTAGAAATATCACTATTTCGAACATTTGAATATAAACATATATGTAGGTTTATGCATTTTGTCGTTTTATGTTATTAACCAATATGTTGTGAGTTTATTTGTAAATTAATCATTTTGTTTTTAGCAAAATTGAATTTTTGCTATATTAATGAACTTTATTTGTTTGAATGAATATAGTTTATGTTTTAGTGAAAAAAATATGAAGAAAAATGATCAAATGACCATGTATAAAACCATTTTAAATTATTTAAATATCAACAACAATCGATTTCACCCTTCAGAAGTAGAAACTTGTAGTCGTCATTTTTCTTATGAGTGAGATGTGATCAATGTCAATTCAACAAAAATAAAATAAAATAAAATAAATATAAGTTGAGTTTTGAAATATCTATATTTGTTTTTCATAGTTTTTTTCTTTTCAAATTTGTATTAATCAGGTTGCCATTTCACTCGTTAGGGACGAGAAGAACCATACACATTTACTTATGCCAAGTCCATCTGTCATTTTGTTGTTTTGGTTTATTGTTTGCAAGTATATTGGTCCCCCTGTATAATATGATCGTATGCTTTTTTTAGTTGTGTTATTTGAACAACTAATTATGTGACAATTTTTAAGACAATCAAAATTTTATAAATGAAAAAAGTATTAACACAAAAATCAAAGCAATAGAAGTTGTCACAAAAATTATCAAAAAATGGTTGTACAAATATCATTTCTCATACTTTTTTTAGGGGAACTATATAATATGGTTGTATATTGTTTTTTTTTAAGGAATGGTTGTATAATATTTGTATTTGTATAATAGAGCATTAACCAAACATAATAGTAGTGGTAAACTCTACATTAACCAAAAATTAATTTTTTTTCTATAAAAAAAATATAAATCTCTTTTTTTGGTGTAAAAAAAAATATAAATCTCTTCTGTATACTCACAAAATATTAGTTCTATTTTTTATTCTTTTGATTATTTTAAAAACAAAATTAATTTTACATTTTATTTTTTTATGAGTGTACCTAAAATATGTGATCATAGTCTTATGATTCAGGAAGACCTGTTCATTATTTTATCTGTATTAAGTTAGAGTTTGATGGAGAAGATCGAAATAATGTAACATTTATATTTTGTGATGAATGAGATCGAAATAACGATTGCAAGGCTGTTTCTTTAAATATGTCATTGTTTGTTTGACGTCCTCTTTGAAATATGCTTCTTACTAAGGATAACTTGTTCATCAGAGGTATTATCCATCATGATTCACATCTTTATGTGATTGGCTGTGGTGTAACTGAATCAACATATCATTTGTTTTTTGGTTGTTCTTTCTTCGACACTTTATGGTATTTTGTTCGTTAATGGATCAGTTTCTCTTCCGTGGATTCGTTTCTTGTTTCAGACCATTTCATTCAGTTTGGTCAATCAACAAACAATTCTAAATTATGGCGTCCGTTTATGCAACCGGTTTTGTTCACAGTGATTTGGGCAATTTGGAAAGAGATAAATAATAGATTATTTAAGGATAAGGAAGACTCAGTCCACCATATTTTAGACAAGATTAAGCGTATATCCTATTGGTGGTTAAAAGCAAAAAATGTTACTTTTACTTTTGGGTATCGACACCAGTGGTCTAGCCCTTTACTTTGCTCAGACGATGAGTTTTTGCTCTCGTTCGTTCTCATGTTTAATTTTTTTTTGGTCTCATGTTTAAATTTTTGTTGTATCATTAAATTAAACTTATGAATTTTACCTTGGCACACCTTGTGCTAAGCAAAGTTTTTTTTTGTGTGGTAATATATTTCATTTTAACTTCTTAAAACAATGACTGTATCGTATAGGAACGTTTTTTTTAATTAATATACAAAAGATCAAAATAAAAGTTGGAGACCAAAACTCTTTTTATTTTTTGCTAACAGGAGACCAAAAATCTAATCAAACTTCGGTAGATAAATTATATAATACCATTTTTATATCAATATTTTTTTGGTTACAACATTTTTATATCAAGTATACAAAAATGTGTCAAAAGTAATACCTTACTTAAAAAAAAAATATATATCTACTTCCTCCAATTTCAAATATAAGAAAATATTCATTTTTTAGGTTCATTGAGTAATTAATGTATCTGGTCTACATTGTAAAACAGATACATTAATTACTCAATGAATCTAAAAAAAGAATCATTTCTTATATTTGAGACCGGAGAGAGTATATATATATATATAGACACACATACATACACACACGACCAAATATTTCTCGATAATCTGACCCGTATAAATTGTCGTTTTTATGGATTATGATTATTTGGTGGGTGTCTGTCAAAAAAAAAAGATTATTTGGTGATATTCTCACATCTGTTCAGCTATTGATGGAGAATCATATTTGCAAAAGTGGAAGCTTTTAACACCATAATTGAGTCAAATATGGGCAGAGTAATTCAACATTAAATAATCAAGAAAGAAAAATGTGGTTTGAAAGAGAGTCAAAGAAAAGAAGAAGACAAAGACTTGTAGTACATAGAAGAATAAGATCATGCATCTTTTACTTTGAATAACCCTCCGCATCCAGAATGCTTTGGTCGTAAAGTGTATATTGGATCAGTTGAGTACAAAACAAAACAATAAACACAATATTTTATTCTTGAGAGATCAAATACGATATTTGTTGCCTTCAAATATTTATTCAAACAAATACAACTTAGATTATTGAATACATTCGCTAGTGTTTTTTGTAAAAAAAAAAACATTTGTTAGTGTTTGATCTATTTTTTTTATTTTATATTTACTCTAATTTTGAATCACATGAATTAAACGTTTTTGGTTCCTATAAATATAAAAACTTTTCATTTTAGTCATTCTAAAAAATTTCTTCAACTTTTAATCTCAAATTTTTTCATCTTCACTTTTGGTCCCTCCTTTAAAGTAAACTCATATGTAAAATTCATATTTTTAAATAAAATTTTGCAGAAAAATTTATAATATTATAAGAACCTCTCCCAAGAAAAATTATAATTTTTTAACAAAACATTAATTTTTATATTTTGGTGGTTAAAAATTCATATTTAATTTATGTTTTGTTAAAAAATTCAATTTTTTTAAAGATATTTTTACAATATTCTACACATTTTATTAAAAAATACAAAAATTTACTAAAAAAATAGGAACCAAATGTAGTGATTGAAAATTTTATAGGCAATAAAAGTTGAAAGAAAATTTTAAATGGACTAAAATGAAAAATTGATATATTTACAGAGATAAAAAATATATTTAACTCTTCTTTTTTAAAATCGAACAACTCACATTTTAGATCAAATTCTACAATTTTGCTAGCCTGACAATCATCGCACTATTGTCAATAATTCTACAAGATGAGATCCTCCTTTGAGTATTTGAAATGTAATGAGAGTCACATGCTATTTTTTAAAGACTAGCATGTAGGTTTTTATTTATTTATATAGATAACAAATGTAAAAAAAAATTTGGATAAAAATACAAACATCACAAAAATTTAAATTTCGTTGAAGGCAAAATACGAAACACACTCATAAAACAAGGTTTAATTGACAATATCAATGTTATTAAGCTAAATATCTACATCTAAATTTAACTTCGAGAATCTCACAGTTACGTGTGTGAGTTGGAGAAAAAAATAAGGTTAAATTATATCAAAGGTTCTTTAAGTTTGAAGTTTATAATAGATTGTTCATTTAAGTTATTTTGATCATGCATAAGTCCTTTAAATTTGAGGTTTGTAACATATTAGTCATTTAAGTGATTTTGGTCACCATAAATCATTTAAGTTTGTAAACGTTTTTAATCACTCTACCCCATCATAGTTTTAGTTAATAGAAGAATTAAATTAAAAATATTTACAAACTTAAAGTGTGACCAAAATAACTTATAGAATCAACTTATTACGATTTACGAACCTCATAATTAAAAACCCTAATGTAATTTAGTAAAAAATAAAATAAAAGTGTAAAGAAAGTACAAGTGGTGGTGTGTGTGTTCTTCCAACAAGACACATACATAGAAAAGTGTTGTCATTCACACAGCAAAGCACTGCTGACCTGTGTGTATGTATGTTCCTGTCTTTTTCCAATCTTTGACCAAAACCAAACAAGAACAAGAACAAGCCTTACCAGAATCACCTTTCGGCGCTCTTTTTCTTTAACCCCATTTTTTTCATTCCCTCATTTTTCTCATTCTTTTTCATTTTTTACCAGCTTCAACAACCACCACCACACATGTTTTTTTTTTGTACTCATTATTACCTACACTATATTCAAAAACTCCAAACTAGTATCTTAATCTTAATTTATTTTTTATTATTATCACCTTAAAATTAACAAACTTTTATTGTTTTTTTATGTTATTATTATTGTTAATGCTTCTTGTGTTACTCCTGAAGAAAACTGAACTTGCTTTTTAGCTTCATCTCAAATTCATCACTCAAATCTAGTTTAACAACAAGACCCTTCTCAGGTAACCTACTTTTTTTATGTTGCATTCTTAATTTCTCTTTCAAGATCCATCTTTTATTGAGAAATTTTATCTGGGTTGTCTTAATTTTAATTTTTTTTTGCTGGGGGTTGATTTTGCAGTTGCATATGTAGATCGAGATGTTAGCAATTTAGCATAATAGTTGGCTTTTTTTTTAATATTTTTTTTTGTTTTTGTGATTTTGCATTTGGTTGGGGACTTGGGGTTCCAATTTGGAGTGTATTATTTATTCTCTTTAACTATTTTGTTAAGTTTGCATGCTTATGGTTTTAGAATAATTTGAAAGGGCTTTGTTTTTCTTCCTTTTGTTTGGAGATATTTAACATTCATAACTTCAAATGATATAGTTTAGTTTTTGTGTTGGACCAGTCCGTTCAGAGCTTTGCTTTGGCTTCAATCAGGCCCCTAGTGGACTGAGGGATTGGTCCCCCGGATTAGTTGGTCGGGTCTTTGGGTCGGATACCGAGTTAAAAAAAAAAAAGAATAATCGCCGACTTCAAACCCAAAGTGGCAGATGTTTCTTTTTGTTTTCTGGCGCTGCTGACACTATACTAGTTCCCTTATTAGGTTAAATCATGCCCACTAATGCATGTACACACTACTGCTGGAGCTTGACTAATCATCTTCTATGCTGTGTTTTGTAGCAGAAAATATGGGCTTACTCTGTAGCAAAAGTCGTCGTTATAATGATGCCAACACTGAAGAAAATGCACAGGTAAATTATACTCAATTGAGTACATACTTTTTAAGTTCTTAATAATACGCAAGTGCTATATTTCATCAAGGTTACATGCATTTACAGACTGCAGAAATTGAAAGAAGAATAGAGTTAGAAACAAAGGCTGAAAAGCATATTCAGAAACTTCTACTGCTAGGTACATTTTATTGGACAATTGTCTTTTTATCTCAGTCTTATATGCTTAATGGTTCACGTTTACATTATAAAGTTGAACTTTGCCATTTTGGAATCTACAATGTATAAATGATAACACTTGCCAGATTTTGAAGGAATGTCTATCTTTTTATGCTGAGAGTCTCACATTAGATGATATATGAGCTGAAAATGTGTTTATAAGTGAGAGGCATCCCTCGTCTTACAAACCGGTTTAGTAGGATTGAATTAGGCATAACCTGAATTCCAAGTGTATCAGAGCCTATCCAAGATCCATTGGACCACCTGCTTTCGGGTTGTTTGGGTCACACTCTGGATGTCCAGTTTTGGACATGACGGGTGTGTGATGAGAGCTCCACATTAGATAAGAAATGACCTGCAATGTATTATATAAGTGGGAAACATTCCTCACCTTGCAAGCTAGTCCCAACCCGGATACCGAGAGTTCATAAGTAGTTTGTGCAGGAAATGAATTGTTTCCAAACACACAATGCTCTCGTTATTTTTTTTGTCTCCCAGTTGGAGAAAACTGTCATCTTTGCAGCATAAGGTGTTTTACTATACTATAGAAAAAGTGTATTCAACTTCCGATTGAGGGTTACTTGATTTCCATATGTATTTTTGATATAAAACCATTTGCGAGCTTTCATCTAGTAGCCTGAGCTTTTGGGATAGTTGGTTATTGATATGGTATCAAGCTTCTGACCTTGACTCATGAGTTGATCACTGCTGCCTCCAATTTTTCAAATAAAATTTACAGCTGAAAGATTTTTAGTATTGATGATTGAAGAAACTATTTGTATGCTCATATTTTTAGGATTTGGAATAACTGATCAAACAGGATATTAGATTTTCTTTATTTATCGTAATGACTTCTTTTAAGTCATCTATCATTTTCCTGCGAATATTTGCATACTCATTTGATTGAATCATTTATGCAATAATATTTCATTTTGATACTTGCTTGCTTTTATTATTTTTATGGTGCACTTATTTAAACTTATCAACGATCCCTTTCTTTAGGAGCTGGAGAGTCCGGGAAGTCCACTATATTTAAGCAGGTAAGAAAATGCATTTTCTCCATATCTTAGTATTGTGTGTGTACTTGATTCTTGATATTTGTTTGTCTGTAACATGCAGATAAAACTTTTATTTCAAACTGGCTTTGATGAGGCAGAGCTAAAAAGCTACCTACCAGTCATTCATGCTAATGTCTATCAGACAATAAAAGTACGCAATACTTGGAAAGGGTGTGTTGATTATTTTTTCTCTTAAAAATGAAGTGTTTGCAGTGTCCACTGTTTGTAGTTACAGTTTTCTGTGAATTGTGTTTTGGTTGAGCTGATTTTGTAAACTGTCATCCTTATTATGTACTTGACTTGTTTCTACAGTTACTTCATGACGGATCGAAAGAGTTTTCTCAGAATGATGTTGATTTTTCGAAGTATGTTATATCCAGTGAAAATAAGGTAGGTCAATGCTACTGTCTCTGTTAAAACTATTTATTATAAAGAACTGTAGAGCAACCAATTGTATATAGGTTTTTTGTTTGTTTGTTTTGTGTGGAATCTGTTGCTTTTTGTCAAACTTTTAAGAACTTTATTCTTAATTCAAAACACACACTCTTAATTTTCCTGACAGGACATTGGCGAAAAGTTATCAGAAATTGGAGGCAGGCTTGATTACCCCCGTCTCACTAAGGAACTTGCACAAGAAATAGAGAGTCTGTGGAAGGATGCTGCAATTCAGGTAGCTAAATGTCATGCTTTGATTGCTTTTACTACTTTCGCTGTGCTGCTTATTCCTTCGTTGTTTTTCGGTATCAGTTAATGTCTAGTATAAACTGCATGTTATACTTTCTGTAGGAAACATATGCCCGTGGTAATGAGCTCCAAGTTCCAGATTGTACCCATTATTTCATGGAAAATTTGCAGAGGCTGTCTGATGCTAATTATGTTCCAACAAAGGTATCCAAGATTTAGCATACTATTGTTTTTTACATTCATTTTAAATTAAGCACAATGTTGGAAAGATGAGAATTATGATAGATGAATGTATTCATAAGACAAGATAGAAATAGGAATAAGAGTATTAGAGGGAAAGCTTACTAAATACAGAACATTTCTTGAAAGTTCACTAAATTTTTAATTTCATTCCGTAGTCATATATTCATACAATTTGAAATGATTGTCATGAATCTACTAAACCTGTCACTCTGTTATTTCAGGAGGATGTGTTGCTTGCAAGAGTTCGTACCACTGGTGTTGTAGAGATTCAGTTCAGGTAAACATGTCGATCATCTTTAGCTGTCATACTGAAATTACTCAGAGAAACGCTTATTCGGTTATTCCTGTCGCCATTTTGATCTCTTCTTGATATGCTTATTCCTCGGAAAAAAATGGCCCTTTGGCCTTTGGTATTACTTAGTTTCCTGTCATTTATTCACTTTCTTTAAACAGTATGTTGTGTGTAGTAAACCCTTTAAACACTGGTGTTGTCTGACCAAAAAGGAGTTTTACAACGAGTTAACTTGATATGTATCCCACATTGAATTCTAAATACATGATTCTAGAAGTTGACCTGCCGACTTGCGAATTTCAAGTTTCACAATAAAGGAATGGTCCAGTGTTCCTTCTTCTCTATGCTGTGTTTCAAAGGATCATGATTTGCTATCTTGTTTAGTTTATTGTCTCTTCTTGTTGAAAGCTTCCTCTATGTGTCATTGTTTCTTCTTTTGTCTTTTGTCTGGCTTTTTGTCGTGTGTTTATGATTAAGGTTGCTGGATATGTACTGAATTTGAAGTTTATGATTCAGGTGAGTGTTAGTTTCCTGAATTCTTTGGCAAGATTTGGGCCGGTTTTCTTAGTCTTAACGAGATAAAACATATTAAGTTTTATCTTAGTGTTAAAAGATTATTACGATTAGTAACATTTTAAGTTTTTTCTTCATTATTTTATATATTTGTCAAATGATCATTTCCATAAATTCTGGTAGGAAGGACAAGGCATATCGGTCTTATTGTGTATGTTATTCTTGTATTTTTTTTGTTGAAACGACAGATGTTGTAATTGTTAGTATTATTATGATGTCCGTGGTGATTGAACCTTTGACCTTTTATCGCTTCACTTCTTAACTCCTCCACCCCAGCCACCAAACCAACCTTACATCCCGTGTCACTCTTGTTATAAAAAATGTATTTTCGTAATTATTTGTAAGAACTGTATTTAGGTCATTAGTCAGGCCCATTAGATTTATAATAGTATATTTAAATGAATTAGTGTTTGTATCCTATCTACAACTTTGAAATATATTAGAATCATTTTCTGCATTACTCAAGTGAGTCTAGCCACCTTCATTATTTGAAGCTTGGTGTGATCTTGTTACTCTATGATTATACTGTCCCCTTGCACAACCACATAATTGTTATGTCTGTTATTTTGACAGCCCTGTTGGAGAAAACAAGAAAAGTGGTGAAGTCTATAGACTGTTTGATGTTGGTGGCCAGAGAAATGAGAGGAGGAAATGGATCCATCTGTTTGAAGGAGTTTCAGCTGTAATATTCTGTGTTGCAATTAGCGAGTATGGTCCACCTTTTGACTCTATTTTAATATGAATTTAACAAATCTCAAAAACATATATTGCGTTCTTAAATGTGCATCTGTTTTGATTTAATTGCGCAACAAATCAAAAGGTTAAAGAATCCAGATGAAGTTTTTCTTTTGGTCACTAATTAAAACGTTAGTGCTCAAAATATTTCATGCTAGTGAGGGAACAAATTATTGTGTATCCCTTCGATATCATTGGCAAGGATATCATTTAATTACAAAATGTGCAAAGCTGGAGAATTTGTTGACATCTCACTTGCCTTCCAGGTATGATCAAACACTTTTTGAGGATGAAAACAAGAACAGAATGATGGAGACAAAAGAACTTTTTGAGTGGGTCCTGAAGCAACAATGTTTTGAGGTTTCCTTTTCTTCACTTTAACATCTGATACAGTTATATGGAAAATTTCCTATTTCATTTTTTCTTGTTTCCTTTATATGATACTTGTCGACAGCTTCATTCTTCACTAATAGTTCAGGTTTTGGCGGCCTATCTCATGTCTTTCTTTTCTACACAGAAAACATCCTTCATGCTATTTTTGAACAAGTTTGACATATTTGAGAAGAAGATCCTGGATGTAAGAACCAGCCTAACCTCATACACTTTGTCAATGGTGGAGGCTATTTTTGTTTTAGTCTAATGTTTTGTATTGTGCAGGTCCCACTTAATGTATGTGAGTGGTTCAAAGACTACCAGCCAGTGTCAACCGGGAAACAAGAGATTGAACATGCATACGAGTAAGTAACTTATTTATAGCACGAGCCATTGAAGACTCACGCCCTGTTCCGATAAACAACTTAATTTAGCACTTATAGCATAAGCGCTTATCATATAAATGTTAATGAATAAGTTATTTCTATAACAAATGATGAAATGAAGTCAAATAGTTTTCATGTAAGCTATAAGCTGTTTCATTAGCTATTCTGAATAGTTTATGGAAATTAATTGAAAACAGCTCATTGCCATGTCACAAGCTATTTTCATCCGAAACAGTCTCAGAAGTGCTTATACTAGCAGATAAACTTAAATAAGTCCATATGAACTGCCCCATACTCACGTTGAAGCTTGGATCAACTTTTCACAAAAATAAAATAAAAGATTCTTGTAATAATTACGAGTTCTTTAGAATAGCATATTATATAAATAGAAATTAACTTCTGCATTTGAAATTTTTCAATAACTCTCTCATCTAACTTCTTCCTAAGCATTTGTAAACTAGTACTTACTTTTTTATTAGTGAAAAACCAATAACTTATTTTAACTGAGAAGCTCATATAGTTTTTAGATCTAGAGTCTCTCGAGAAGCTCATATAGTTAGAAGTTAATTCATACTAGACAATGATAAATTAGGTCATGATTTCTTACCTACCTTGAAAGTGGTACCACTATAAGTTCATAGGAATTAGATTTTCATAACCAGCAGTCCAGCGCACCGAAGAATTAACATGGACAAACTCTTTTCTTTCAGGTTTGTGAAGAAAAAATTTGAGGAATCATATTTCCAGAACACTGCTCCGGATAGCGTAGACCGCGTGTTTAAGATATATAGGACCACTGCACTTGATCAGAAGGTTGTGAAGAAGACATTCAAGCTTGTTGATGAGACTTTGAGACGAAGGAATCTCTTTGAGGCCGGCTTGTTATGACCAATGAGTAGACCATATATGTTATATAAGAGGGATAAAATATTTTTACAATGAAGAGGTGAGATCAGATTTTGGGTATACTAGAAGTAAGGTATACTAAACATTAAATCGATTTGTTGATTTTATTTCTTGTAAAATCTTGTTGGAGTGAGTGGATGGAGAAAGGTCTTTCTATATAGTGATCTCCACATTCGTCTCTAAAGGGGAAATTTGTTGCTATGAAGTTTCAAGATTTGATATCATGATTTGTGATTATGTTTTTATAGATTGAAAATCAGCAATGATATGAAGTATTCATATTTTTTTTTTGTGATTATTAGTTATAACGCTACTTTGTGCACGAGTATACTCTTATTCGGTAAATTTACATCTCTCGCCAATTGGAGATAATCTTATTCGAGAAGCATGTTCACAACATTGTGGACATTGGATTAATTCGTAAACATTTAAAAGTCAAACATTCAAAGCAGGACATGTTTGAATATAGTTTTGTTTTATTTTACTATTTTCTATTTGATTGTATTAATTTCAATATATTTAGAAGAGAAATGATATTTGTACAACCATTTTTGTACACCTTTCTCTCTCATACTCACAATGTCTTCTTATTCTCTCTCTTCCTTTATCTCTCTCTATTGGTTTTGACCAATGAGGAGAACAACAAAGTTGTTTCAAAAGTTGTTTAAATATCATTACTCTATTTAGAAATGGGAAAACAATAATTATGCTGATACTTTTTAAGGTAATAGAAGTGTATGGTAACGGAGGGTGTTTGGTGACAACGGTTGAGTGTCAGAGTGTCAGAGTGCATGTTTTGGTGACAATGGTTGAGTGAGAAATTGTATGTTTTGCATCAATAGTGAGTTGAAATAATCAAGGCGAGCTATCAGGATTTTTTTTTTTTTTTATAAAAACTACACTTTAGAGCTTCAACTTTAGCAAAATCATAGTAAACATGCATAGAATGTAATAGAAGTAGCTGGATAGCCAAGAGGAGGAATACTTTTGCATAAATAGAGTTTGGTTTGAAAAATGACAAGGTAACAATCATAAGATCATATGAAAGAAACACTTCTTCCTAAACTTTTGACCAACAAAATATCTCTGACAATGATTCTCAATAGATTGGTTTTAAAATAGCCCATAATTTTCTGAATTCGCAAATACATATCTTAAATTTTAAATGGCCGTTATCGGTCAAAATTGTTCTTTTGTAAACTTATTGATAGTGATTATGAAATGACAGTTTTGTAGTGTGTGTGTGTGTATATATATAGTATTAGTAGTTTTCGTTTGTTAAGATGTTTGTTCGTGTATCGTCATAATAATTTAATGTCGGCATACTAGGATTGTGTGGAAAACACATAACAGCCTGAGTGTTTATAAGGGAGTCAAACTCGTGCTTGCCACGTGAGCAAGACCAGCATATAGAAAAGGTACGGTGGTAAAGGACCCACATGAAACACGGGCACTTTGACTAAGGACCCGTTTGGATTAGCTTATTTTAGAGCTTATATAAAACAGCTTATGCAAATAAATAAGTTTTTATGTATTATTTATAAGTTTTTAAAGTAGTTTATGAAAAACCCGTTTATGAAGATACAATTTTCGTTAGTGAGAGTTTATAAATTAAAATAAAAGCTTATTTATTTACGTAAGCTATTTTTCATAAGCTCAAAATAAGCTCAAACCAAACGGGGCCTAAGTTCCCATTTGAAACACATGGGGCTTTGACTAAGTCTAGGGGAGGTGGAGTAGTGAGCACCTCATGATCCACGCTAACTTGTCCAATACTCTCCACCAACTCCCCACTCCTTCATCCACTACCCCCTATGTCCAACTATATAAATAAGAGGTTTCACACCTCCATAATTCAGTGACTTCTTCTTCCCCACATCGCCAAAATACAAAGAGAACTACGTAGCTATGTTTCCTTAAGTCTCTTAAGCATACGTAGGACAAGCGACTCTCTCTGCCGAGCTAGAATAACTACAGCCCACTCGTCGGCTCAACGTTGACGACGTCTCATCAACCAAATAACTGACAATAATTATCAATTAGGTCCCCTGACATTGTACATTTATTATCAATTAGGTCCTTGACAATGTGGAGGCGCGACAATGGTGGTGGTTTTGGTTTTCTAATGGAATGTGAAGAGAAAAGACAAAGTTTGCTTCAGACGAAGAATGAGAGATATCCAATGGTTACTAATAAAGTGATTTTTGGGTTACTTTTAATTTAGTCTTGTGTCACATCATTTACCTTGTGAGCCAAAACATTTTTTGTACAACAGCTCAAAATATTTATCATCTCGCAACAAGTGTTTTTTTTTTGAAGGACCGTAACAAATGTTTCTAACACTAAACTGATGGTGTCAATATTAAGGAATATTTTGTATTTAATACCAAATCAAGGATCATTGTGATTTGTGACGGCTATGTGCACTTTGGGACAAAAAACTATTTATCCAAAAAAAAAAAGTTCCAATAATATAATGAACTTTTGACCCGTGCGACGCACGGGTCTTGTTGACTATAATAGAGACAATGAATAATCTTTAACCCGCAGGATCATGGGTCGATCAATAAATGCAAATTAGATTTATTGGAGATACAATATTACAATCAAATTTGTCTTACTATGTCATTCAATGACACTTGAATCTTATCAAATTTTACATTTTAGTTTTGAAAAACTAATCAATTAAAGACTGTTATTTTATTTTATCACAATATATTATTGGAGCATTATCTTCTCATTTTTTTAAAAAAATTA
>Ga0315915_1005097_pt1 | contig 16440 bp, 14 predicted proteins | sample MpolbnodulesMG_FD_207738 | JGI IMG/M metagenome (GOLD analysis project Ga0315915, IMG submission 207738) | Medicago polymorpha root nodule microbial communities from Los Angeles, California, United States - branched nodules | ecosystem: Host-associated > Plants > Roots > Nodule | place: USA... | reverse complement strand
ATAGATTTTGTTTTGGAATTTTTTAGGGTTTTTATTTGGGGAGTTAGTAGGAAATAGGAATTGTGACGACAAAGGGAATGGGAAATGAATTTTTATAGATTTTGTTTTGGAATTTTTACAATCGATATGTTTTTTTTGTTTTGAACTATATTATGATATAGAGTATAATTATTTCGGCAATTTGATTGAAACTTTGATCCAATGTATTTTTTGGTTACCCATATAGGAAAGTTTTAGTTTTACGCCCAGTCGAGGTGGGACTATTATTGCTTACGCCTACGAGTTTTGAATGTTTTATGACTATGTAGAGCTCATGGTTATGTATTTTGATCAGAATTTGATGTATTTATGATGTTGGTTGCAGCAGAGTTTGATTTTCTGTGTTGCTCAAAATGGGTGTTCCTAAGCAAAAATGGTCAGAAGAAGAGGAATCCGCACTTAAAGCTGGAGTTATCAAGCATGGGGTGGGTAAATGGCGTACGATCCTCAAGGATCCTGAATTTAACCATGTTTTATACCTTCGGTCAAATGTTGATCTAAAGGTTTGCTTATGTTGTGCTTATTTATTCATTCGTTGTGGTAATGTATTGGATTAATGTTGGACCGTAAAATGTGGAACTAAAGGTTTCGTTATGTGGGTTGTTGGATAGGATAAATGGAGAAATTTGAGCGTGATGGCAAGTGGATGGGCTACGAGGGAGAAGCCAAAGGGAGCAATGAAAAGGGTGCATTATCAGACACCAAGACACGAGGACAACTCTATGGCTGTCACTCCTTTTTCTCTAAGCGATGATGAAATTGTTGATGTTCAGCCTCTTCAAGTTTCAAGAGATATGCTGCAAATTTCTGGCCCAAAAAGCTCTAGTATAAGGTTGGGCCCAATTTTTTTATTTTATTTTTGTTTTTTTTAATATGGTAACTTATTTTATTGTTGTCTAATTGCATTGACAAATAGCAGCCATAGCATAGTGGAATTTAATAAACTACTATTGTTCTTTGATACAAAATTCGATACAAAATATCATAGTAAAATCTCAGTTAGATTCTCTGGTTGAAATAGGGGAGAATCCTATTCAATTCTTGATGGGATCAGAAACGGAGTCTTGCAAATTATCCCCTCAAGTGGAAGATAATTTCGAGATATTCGAATGTAATCAAGGGTTCAATATGAATAGTGTCACTTTGGCAACCACACAAGGTGACACTTTACCATCGTTGATCGGCTTTTTGAAAAAGGACGAGGCAGAGATTGAGTAAGAAATTGAACAAACTAATATTTATCTTGATCAACTATTGGCAATACTCGCATCTATCACCTAGGGTGCAGAATAGAACAAATAATTTTATAGTGTAGTTGGCGATTGTCTTTCAATTAGGGATTCTTGTTAATTGCCAAGCGTGTTAAGATCATTCATTCCATTGCTTTCCTTGTATTCTTGCCTGATTTCATTATCTTGTTTTGCGTGCATCCTATAAAGGAATCATTTATTTGAAAATTTGTTTATACATGTTCCCTCTTTTCATTGTAAATTGTAATTATTTTAGATTTATTTCAACAGTGTGTACTTAATTGTGTTTACGTTATACAGGTTGGATAACCTTATAATGGAAGCTATATCTAGCTTGAATGAACTTGGTGGTTCTAATAAAACAACCATTGCTTCTTTTATTGAGGTATAATTCTGATTGCTAAACCACATTTTTATTTTTTCTGCTTTTAATTCATTATTTGACATGTTGTTATTCTAACTTCAGGATTGTAGATGTTATGATACGTAATAAGTATCACATAAAATCATTATTTTATTTTGAAAGTATTTGAGAATATCTTAGCAAATTTATTGGGAGGTGTTTCCATATTATATGATTAGTGCAAATATGGGTTAGCACTTTGTCTGATATTGAATCTTGACGCAAGAGTGAGGTGGCTACCTTGTGAATTTTGATATGGTCATATGCTTGCTGGTGTAAGGCTGCATACATCTATCCCCACTAAGATGATCTCACCTATTGGGAGGCTTGTGCCCTAGAGTAATAAATTACAATCACTTGCTGTGCCTATCATCTACAAGACAATATCCTTGTTTATAGTCCTAGAATTGTATAGAAGAAAATGTAAGAAATATGTAAAGATAATTAACAAATGCAAAAGAAGAAAAAAATAATCAACTACATATAATAACACTGATAACGCAAATGTTTAATTACTTTGATTTTGCTAAGTTGGGGCCATCATGAAGCAGAGCTAGTTTGAAAAGGAAGGCTAAAATTAAGCCATTATGTTGAAGACAATTGAGCCAATTTGCTCAAATTAGCTTCAGTGGTTTGAGACCTGTGCGTGTGAGTGTCGAGCAACAACTCCATGCCTTCTGAAACCTGGTTACTGTGTCTTGTGGTTTCTGCGAGTGAAAGCTTAATGCATCCTGATCTATGATGCTATTTCAACTTTCAGTTGACCAAGTCTTATGTGCTGAAGATATGACATTATATTCATTGTTATTACTAACTGAAGTGTTACAGCATTGCATTTGGTTGGATACTGCTCTGTTTTATATTTCTTATACAATATTGTTTGTGTGAAACATATGTTGAATTTCATCATTTTGTATTCTGTAGGACCATTACTGGGCACCGGCTGACTTCAAAAAGCTGCTGTCAGCAAAACTGAAGTATCTTACATCTCGTGGAAAACTGATCAAGGTATATTACAACACGTTTCAGCATGTCATAACTCATCCATCTAATGCGAACTTACAATAAAAATTGTCACAAATGCACTTGCTTAACTTTAAGATGCTTGGATTAGTATTAGGAAAAATCAAAGTCTCACATTAGCTAGAAATAAGGCCAAGTAGAGCTTATAAAGCCTAGGCAATCCTCACCTTAGAAATTGGTTTGCTGGAGTTGAATCAGGCCAAAAAACACTAGATGGTATTAGTGTCTATCCAGACATTATTGGACCGCCGTATATTCCATGAACCAAGTTCGTTAGTGTTGGGGGTGATGAGCAGGTGTGTTAGAAAAAACTCAAGACTCACATTGGCGTGAGATAAGGCCTACATAAAACTTCTAATGTCGAGGCAAATCTTAGGCCTCAAACCCTACACATTAGACAAACTCTGGTATTACCAGTTATATGACTGTAGGTCTGAGTTCGTGGAGTGGAAAATGGGCTAGATATGGAGTAATAGCTGAATAAAATAATCTCAGGACAAGGGGATTTGGAGAGATGCTGAAACGAATAAGGAAAGATGTCAAATTAAAATGAAAGTAGTGACTTGTCGAGTTGAAATGTTAAGAAACAATTCTTGTAATTTTCTTCTTCTTCAGAATACACATCTATTTGAAATAGGGGTGCTGTGGATGCTGTTACGTGTTTTATTCTATTCTCTGTAGTCTATTTCTTATATACAGCTGTTGGTTGTGGGTTTGGGCTGAGATTCTAGTATACAACTCTCCATTTTCTAATGTAGACTTAAAGACAGTTTTCTTCTTTATATTTGAATAATCAATATCTTTTCCTGATTTAGTCTTATACATTTATTTTGAGCTATATTTGGATGCTATTCTCATTTTTGGATGTCATGTTTACTTATTTCAATTTGAGATTTTATTTCATGGGTTGAATTTTATATTTCAGGTGAAGCGCAGGTATAGGATTGCACCTACTCCAGCATATTCAGGCAGAGGAAGACACCCATCAACATTATTATTGGAAGGGAGGCAAAAAGGCTCTATGAAATTTTACAGGAATGAGAGCAATATCCCTACTAAGTCTGAGATTGATTTAGAATTAGAAAAAATAAGGTCCATGTCTGCACAAGAGGCAGCCGCATATGCTGCTCGAGCAGTTGCTGAAGCGGAAGCCCTCATGGCGGAGGCTGAAGAGGCAACAAAGGAGGCAGAGGCTGCAGAAGCGGAGGCAGATGCAATGGAAGCTTTTGTAGAAGCTGAAAGGAAAAGGCTGAAGGAGAAAAACACCCAAAGACGGTAAATCTCGGCTTTCTCTTCCTTTGTCATACTATAACTTAACACATTAATAGGACATTTAGAAGATTCTTTTGGATTCAACTTGGAAGCAAAATAACATGGAATGAGTTTTTTTATGTTTACATATGATTATTTGGGAATGCCAATTTTATTTGCTCTTCCATAAAACCTGCTTGCGAGGGCATAATACACATCTCTTCTCAAAATTAATCATCTAAAATGATTAGAAATGTGATTTGTTGCACATCTCTTCTCAAAACCAATCATCTAAAATGATTAGAAATGTGATTTGTTAGCGGAAGGATTTATCGTTTTAGAAACATTCTATTAGGCATCTTAGTGATTATTTGGTATTCCTATCAAATAGATGTGGTATTTTATTTTTTTTGCATATTTAAATTTGTAGATGATCCCTGCTTGACTGAAGTGTGAAGAATGAGACTTGAGGAGCGTGATCTGTGGCGTTGGGTAGGACAGAGAGTCAGTTCTTCATAACCATTTGCTGGCATTTTCTATATCTTATGTAGAACTAGACCTTGAAATATACTTGTTGTAGATTAGGAACATTGTTTGAATCTTTTGTTGTAATTTCTCGAGAGCGGTTGTTTCCATTAGCGCTCTTCAAGTATACCATTTGTAGAAAGCAGATGTTTAGATGAATTGGAATCTATTCAAATTTTTGCAAAACCATATAGTTTTATTAGTGAAACCTTTCATATAAAAAACCTTTTAAATTAAAGAAAGGCTTTATTAGGGATCTTTTCATGTTGTTGGAACAGAGTACCTTTCCATTTGTAGGTTTGTGTAGGGGTGGAAATGAGACGAGTTGAATCTAACTCGCCTTAATTCGACTCAATAAAAATTGATTAAGCTCAAAACTCGGCTTGAGTTCGACAAAAATCTTTTTCTATCCCCAGTACAACTAGTTTAAAGTTCAAGATTAACTTGTTTCTCTGAATCACATAATTTCAAAAAAAAAAAATCAAAATTTTAAGATTTTTGACCTTTTAATATTTTTTTTAAAAAGTCAAAGATTGAATTAAAATATAAGCTATCACAAGCATAATGTGTTTAAAGGATAGACACAAATACAAAGTTCATACCTGCATAAATATGCAGATAAATATAGAAAACTAAACATAGCTACCTGATAACACCCCAAAACAAAAATACAGAACCACACCAAAACTAGTATAGGCAACGAAGACAAAAATAAAAAACTAGATTTGGGCATATTGTCAAAATACTATACTCCAAATACTATATATACAATCAAGCCAACTTATAAACCAAACAAATCAAACTATATGTATCTCATGTTCAGCTCATTTAGTTAACAAACTTGATTTTCAGCAACTCATTTGGTCATGAACCAAGATCAATGAGTTAATTGTCCAGTTGAGTTTCTAACTATGTTCACGTTGGCTCAGTTCATTGCTAGCCCTAGGTTTGAGTAAAACGCAAACATTCTTTGAGCACATTATTGCTTCGTTGCTTAGTAATTGTGTGAAAAAAACAACACTCCTGATCAAAGAGGTTGTAGTGTGCAAGGTTCTACTTTGGAGGAGTGCACTCTGTTCTAGACTTGGATTCACGCCAGTCACTGCTTGGTGCAGTCCCTCATTTATGAACCATTAGGTTTGCTTATTTAATTTATTTATTTATTGTGACTTTTGATTTATTTTAATAAAAAAAAGTGTGAGTTGGAGAGTGAGGTGAATGAAGGGAATACATCCCTGTTCCACACACTTCATTCCACAATTATTTATCTAGATTTCAAATGTAGTCCTCTTTTTTTTGAAGTCAAATGTAGTCCTCTTAGAAGTTGTGTAGTAGAAACTGATTTTTGATACAATCGCAGTGCATGCTTCCATTTGTGTTTGTTAATAGGTAAAACCAAATTTAAAGCATATGATAGATATAACATACAATGGATTTTGACAAGTTTAGTGCAGTCCCTCACATATGATAGATATAACATATATGCTTCCACTTTTATGTTCTTTTCAGAAAGTTTTATTTGAATATATTTTAACATAAGTAATTTTTCATTCAATTTATTTTTGCCATAGTAGACAGGGTGGTCTGGCTATCTTTGTAGTAAAAGTTATTGGTTTTTAGGATCATGAATTTATGGGTCCTAGTGTCTTACTATTGATACCCCACTTCAATACCCTATTTATCTTTTTTTTCATTAGCGTTTACTGAGAAGTCTTATCCCTCAACATACTCCCACAACACAACAATTGCTTTCCACTTAAATTCCATTTTTTATGCAAGTAGCAGTTGTTATATTCCACTGTGACTGACTGACTTCGATTATATTTTTTTTGTTCTATTATTGGTGTCATTAAAATAAGATAATCATGATTAGTTTGGTTTGTTATAACTTGAAAGCAACAAACATTTATAGTTTTAGTCTTAATCAAAATTTCATAAAAAAACACCATTCATAATTTTCAAACTTTAACATAATAAAAAGAGCAGAAACGTGCCCTATTTTTCTCTAGTATATATAAATATTCTGAATTATTTTGAAAAAGAGTAATCGAACCTGAGACCTTGAGGAGGAGCACACTCCCAGGTCCCAAAGCCAATACCACCAGGCCAACTCAAGTGGGAATTTACTTATGATATTTGTTGCAGCAGAGTGAATTTTGTGTTGCTCTAGATGGATGCTCTTAAGAAGAAATCTACATTTGAAGAGGAGGCGGCTCTTAAAGCTGGAGTTGTCAAGCATGTGGCGGGCAAATGGCGTAAAATACTCAAGGATCCTAAGTTTAACTCATATTCACTCAAATGTCAATCTCAAGGTTTGGTTATGTTGTTCGTTATTGTGCTTGTTTGTTTATTTATTCCTTTTCCATATAATAATGTATTGAATTAATGTTGGACCGTCTAATGTGGATCTTAAGGTTTGGCTATGTATGTGGGTTAAATAGGATAAATGGAGAAATCTGAGTTCGATGGTGAATGAATGCTCCTCGAGGGAGAAGTTAAGGTAGCAATCAGAAGGGTGCGTCATCAGGCACCAAAACAGGATGACATTTCGATGGCTGCAACTCCAGTTACTCCAAGTGATGATGAAATTGTTGATGTTCAGACTCTTCAAGTTTCAAGAGATATGCTGCAGATTCCTGGTCCGAAAAGGTCTATTGTAAGGTTGGGCCCAATTGTTTTTTGGTTTAATATGGTAGTTTAATTTCATCTAACGTTGTCAAATAGTGTAGTGGAATTTTAACAAACTACTCTATGTTGTCAATAGTGCGCGATAGCGGGTTAGCATGGCGGCACAGCCTGCCACTACCATGCCATAGGCCCGCAAAGCGCCGTTAAGAGAAGCGTCGATAACGGCCGCAATTAGCTGTTGAAAAGTGGTACCGTCAAGGCACATTCCTGGTACAGTAGCGGTTTGGTGGCCGCTATTGCACTTTGGTGGGAAAATTCTCGATAACCCAATATTTTGTTTTTTATTTTAATTTGTTTAGGATATATTGGTACTTTCGCACTTTTAAGTGACCTAATATTGTAACCACGTGTTTGACTGTTCAATTGTGGCTGCTTTTTGTTTTTTTTTGTTTGTTTGTGTTTTTTGCTTTCTTTACTTCATGCTGCCATCGTGCCTTCGAGTTTGAGTTCTGCCACTGTTGCCTTGCTCTTGATCGAGTTCTTCTCTATTTCGTATTTTGCCATCGTTGTTCTACTTGCTCTGTGGTACACGATTTAATACAAAGTATCAACATTAATATCAGAAGTGGAAGACAATTTTGATATCTTCGATGATTTTCAAGGGTTCAATGTGACTACTGTCACTTTGGCCAACACACAAGGTGGGACTTTACCACCGTGGAGCAGCTTTTTGCAAAAAGATGAGGGAGAAACTAAGTAAGAGACTATAGCGGCACTTTATCACTGTTTTTTAGCAGAACTTGAACAAACCAATATTTTTCGCAATCAGCGAATGACAACACTCGCATCTATCAACCTAGTTTGCAGAATAGCACATAGAATTTAATAGTACTATCGGCTATCGTCTTTCAATTCGGGATTCTTATTAATTACGAAGTGTGTTAGGATCATTCGTTCAATTGCTTTGCTAGTATGCTTGCTTGATTTCAATATCTTGTTTTGCTTGCATCCTATTAAGGATTCATTTATTATTTGAAATTTTGTTTATACATGTCCCCCCTTTTGTTGTACATTGTAATTTTATTTTTTGCGTTTATTTTGATACTGTATGCTTAGCTGTGTTCACATTATGCAGATTGGATAACCTTATAATGGATGCTATATCTAGCTTGAATGAGATTGTTGGTTCTAATAATACAACTATTGCTTCTTTCAGAGGTATAACTCCGATTTCTTTACCCAGCAATTATTTGTTCTGCTTTAAATTCATTTAATTCTGTAGTTGGCATGTTATTCTAACTTTATGATTGTAGATGTTAAGTTTCACATAAAAACATTATTCTACCTTAACAGTAATTTAGAACATCTTAGAAAATCTCTCGTCCATATTCCATGATGTTATTTGTTTAATTATGATTAGGGGTTGATATTAGTACAAATACTGGTTGATTCTTCGTCCAAGAGCGAGCCTTGGCACAGTGGTGAGGTAGCTACCTTTTAATATTTAGGTCACATGTTGAGCACCTTGTCACATCCTCTCTTCGTGTGAGTGTAAGGAGGCATACGAGAAACTATCCGTGTTTATAGTCCTAGAATTGTATAGAAGAAAATGTAAGAAATATGTAAAGATAATTAACAAATGCAAAAGAAAAAAATAATAATCAACTACATATAATAACACTGATAACGCAAACGTTTAATTGCTTTCATTTTGCTAATTGCGGCCATCATGAAGCATATCTAGTTTGAAAAAGAAGGCTAAAATTGAGCCATTATGCTGAAAGACAAATGAGACAATTTGCATTAAAAAGCTTGAGTGATGTGAGTGTCGTGCAACAACTCCATTGCCTTCTGAATCCTGGTTTCTGTGACCTGTGATTTGTGAGTGGAGGATTAGACTAGTGCATCTGGAGCCATAGGTGCTTTGAATGTCCCTTGTGGTAGAATGTTGTCATGCTATTTCTACTTCCAATTGACTAAACATTACATGGTTAAGAAAAGACATTATATTGATTATTACAATACTAGCTAAAGTATTGTAGCATTCCATTTTGTTGGATACTTCTCTATTTTATATTTCTCATACAATATTTTTTTTGGTGTTAAACAAAAGTTGAATTTCATCCCTTTGTATTCTGTAGGAGCAATACTGGGCACCAGGAGACTTCAAAAAGTTGTTTGTCAGCAAAACCGAAGTATCTTACGTCTAGTGGAAAACTGATCAAGGTATACTGCAACATGTTTCATTATGTTCTAACTCATCCCTCTGATGCAAACATACAATAAATATTGTCATTAATGCATTTGTTTTCAGCAGTGTTTTTGTCCTATAACCAGTGTGGGTGCACTTTACAATCCTATCCTATGGGTTAATGTAGGAATGAGTATTGAATGAGATTGAGAAATGGATATCCCGTTTATAGTAGAGCCTGACCTGTCTTTACAGTTCTGTTTTATATTTACTGTTTCATGGACAAATATAAAATCGAACATGTACTCTGATGTAGCGGATTAGTATTAGTATTGGGGAAAAAATCGAAAGTCTAACATTGGCTAGAAATAAGGCCTAAGTAGAGATTATAATGCCTAGGCAATCCTCACCTTAGAAGTTGGTTTGCTGGAGTTGAATCTGGCCTAAAAACACAAGATAGCATTAGTGTATATCCTAGACAGATTATTCTGCCACCATATTATCCATGAACTAAGATCAGTCGTGTTTGGCGTGAGCAGGTGTATTAGAAATAACTCAAGGCTCACATTGTTGTGGGATTGGGCCTAAATAGAACTTCTAATGTCTAAGCAATCTTCACCTTACAAGCCGCTTTGTGGGTTTGAGTTTGACCCCAAATTATATGACTGTAGGTCTGAGTTGCAGAGTGGAGATTGGGCCAGATATGGAGTAATAGCTGAATAAAAAAAAAATCTCAGGACAAGAGGTTTTGAAGAGTTAAAATGAATATAGTGACTTGATTTAGTTTGATGAAAATAGTGACTCTAATGTAGACTTTAGACAAAATTAGTAGCTTTTGTTGTGAATTAAACAGTTTTTGTTCAGTATATTTTGGGAACCAATAATTTTTTTTGCTTTAGTCTTGTACATTTATTGTGAGCTATATTTGGATACTATTCTTATTTTCGGATGTCATATTTACTTGTTTCAATTAGAGATCTTACTCATGGGTTGTTTTATATTTCATGTGAAATGCAGGTATAGGATTGCACCTACTCCAGCATATTCAGACAGAGGAAGGTAGGTACATGGACCTTATCTTTGCTAACTCTAAATCTATCACTAATAGATTCAGAATTAGCAAAGATACATGTGTGCACAATATGCAGCCACATATGCTGCTGGAGCAGTTGCTGAAGTGGAAGCCGACATAGCAGAAGCTGAAGAAGCAACGGAGGAGTCAGGCTGCAGAAGCGGATGCAGTGGAAGCTTTTGCAGAAGCTGCAATGAAAACACTGTAGGGGATAAATACCCAAACTCAGTAAATCCTGGCTTTTCCTTCCTTTGTAATACTAGAACTTAATACATTAATATGATACGTAGAAGATTCTTTTGTATGCAACTTAGAATAAAAATAACATGAAATGAGTTTTTTATATTGACATATTATACAGGGAATTCCAATTTTATTTGTTTTTTGATAAAACCTACTTGCAAGGATATTAAGGGTCCGTTTGGATTGACTTATTTTAGAGCTTATGCAAAGCAGCTTATGCAAATGAATAAGCATTAATGTATTATTTATAAGTTTGTTAAAATAGTTTATGAAAAAACAACTCATAAATATACAATTTTCGTTAGTAAGATCTTATGAATTAACATAAAAGCTTAATTATTTGCATAAGCTCTTTTTCATAAGCTCAATCCAAACAGACCCTAAACACATCTCTTATCAAAACCGATCATCTAAATTGATTAGAGGTATGATTTGGTTGTGGAGGGACTTATCATTTTCGAGACAGTCTATTAGGTATTTTTGTGATTATTTGGAATTTCTATTGAATAGATGAGGTATTTTAATTTTTTGTTTTTTTTGCATATTTAAATTTGTAGATGATCCCTGCTTGATTGAAGTGTGAAGAATGAAACATGCGCGTGATCTGTGGTGTTGGATAGGAAGTGGCTCAGGGAATTATTTTAAAGAACTAGACCTTAACATATCCTTGTTGTCGATAGGAGCATTGTTTGAATCTTTTGTTGTAATTTCTTGAGTGGGGGTAGTTTCCATTAGCATTCCTCCCTCTTCTTCCACCACAAGATTAACATTAGGTGTTTAACAATTTTGTGTAATAAGCTTCAATTTTATTGTAAATGTACTATGAAAGTATTTATATATTAATAAAATGATAATTTTGTATCATGTTTGTCTCTTTACTTTTATGTATATTTACATTTATTTTATTTTTTGTCATTTTAGATTATGCAATCTTAATAATATACGCCACTATTGTCCTAAAATCTGGGTAATACAAGTTTTCAGTTTATACTTGGTTTGGACTACATAATCCGAACAAAGTGTAATTTTAGAAGAAAAAAATAAAGTGTAATTTTAGAAGAAAAAAATAAGGCGCGTGAGAAAGCCATAGGGTAAAAAAGAACCAGTCTTACGAAACAGCAGTTATTTAGAGGGTTGGAAAATCCAACCATTCAGCTGGTTCTCTATGGTCTCTTTCTAGGTGCATATGACTTTTACTTCATAGATTTATTTTTTGCTTTAGAGGGTTTGGAAGATCCAACCACCAACTGGAATGGTTGATAGTTGCTTTCATGATGAGCGATGTCTTTATTTTCTTCCTCTTTAGCCATATTAGCCCAAGACTCCATTAGGAATTCAATACCTTTTTGAACAACCTCATGAATGTTTTCATTTGCTTCTCCATGTCTTTTTGAACTAACTCAGGAATGACCACCTTATTTGTTTGTGTATTAAGCTCCTGATAAACTTCAAGATTCTCTTCAACGTCCTCATTAATTATCAAGTTATGTCGTATCCACAACTTCTAAGGTAGCAGGACTTTGGTCATCCTCAAAGGTGCCTTGCTTCAAATCTCAATTTCTCACATTATCAACTGTATTTACCTCAATGTCTTGCTTCAAATTTGTACCACTACTTTATTCCATGTCATCAAGATTGACATTTCCCGAGACCCTTTGAGCCATGTTACCCTCCAAATTGATTGTTGTATCAAGTGGTTTGTTACATTTGGAATTTGAACCTTTCAAACTGATAGTTTGAGTTTCTCTCTTTTGCACATTCCTGTTATCTTGGGTTGTACAAAAAATTTCCTTTACACTTATCTATGCTTTCTCTTGTTGATCAGCTCCTGTTCCTCCTGAGCTGGCGCAACTTTGACTCTTTTGCAAAACTTACATGATGACTAATATAGTTAAAATGGTTGTAAAAGTCAGGCATGTTTTCATAGTCAATCTCAACCATAAAAGCAAATCTTATTCTCTCCACAATGATTTTATATTTTGGTTTAATTTTGAGCTCCATATCCACCGAAACCCGAACAAAATGACCAAAAGTTCTATCAAATCTTGGCTTATTTGTAGCAGCATCAGTGCATATTGGGGCACCAATACTCCCATCAATAGAGAAAAGTATCTTTGCTCTCCAATACTCTTGTAATAATCTATAGATTCTAATCCAATCTTGAGGGGTGGTGGATTAATGTTGTTGCATGCTAGGGTTAAGTCACAACTCCAAGCAAAGAGTTTTAGAAAACCAAAGCTAATGTTCAGTGATCCAATATATACAACATTTTGAACATCTTGGGAAGAAAATGAAAACGCATAAAAACCCTTACCAAGAGATGTCACTCCCCACTTGGTCATTGACTTCAAGATGGCAATAATTTGGATCATAAGGCATCTATCTTCAAAAGTGTTCCACCCTTCGGTCAAATGATACGACCATGGTTTTAAACATCGGACCAGATATCGACTCAGATAAGGTATTGGATCATTGAGTCATTGGTCGAACCATTGAGTTACTGGTCGAACCGGATGACTCGGTAGTATGAATCGGTCTCTATGAAAAATTTGTTATATGATTTATCTTTATTGAATCGGATGATTTGGTCTATAAAAATATTCAAGTGTCATAATACCTATAAAATAAAAAATCATAATAGAATAAATTAAACTTTTTTTACTCATAAAATATATTAACATAAGACAAATATAATATGTATATGGATTAAGTACTTTTTTTTAGGTACAAACGGTACAAAAAATAAATTGAAGGGTAATATTCTCTTAAAAAAAATTAGACAAGAACAATTTAATTAGTTTATAAATTATTGATTGTGTCATTTAAAAAACAAAAGATATTACTCTCGTGCCAAACTATGAGTAAACTCAAAGCTTTCTTCAAGCAGTGCAAACAAAAATCACGTGGTTTAGTTAAATGAAAAACATCACATGATGGAGGGTAATGTTGACATTTTCTTATAAGAAGGGCTTCCTTTCTTTGGTCTAAAGGGGTAAAAGAAGCGACTTAAAAAATAGGGTTAATTATGTAAATGGACCCTCTAAATATACCAATATTTGATTTTAGTCCCTCTAAAATATTTCTTAGGTTTTTGATCCCTCCAAAATTTTCCATCCATTAAATTAATCCCTACTTTTTAGTCAACTCATGTCTAACCTTCTTATTTTTTAATGAAATTTTCCATAAATGTGTATAATATTATGACAATCTCTCCTAAAACAAATTAAAACTTTTTTAACAAAACATGAAATAAATATGAATTTTTATGTTTTTCGTGCTGAACAAATTCATATTAAATTCCTGTTTTGTTAAAAAATTCTTTTTTTTTTTGGAAAATATTGTCACAATTTTCTACCCATTTTGAAAAATTTCATTAAAAAATATGAAGGTTAGACATGAGTTAACTAAAAAGTAGGGACTAATTTCATTGTTGGAAATTTTTAGAGGGATCAAAAGCTTAAGAAACATTTTAGGAGGACTAAAATCAAATGTTGGTATATTTAGGGGGACCATTTACTTATTTAACCCTAAAAAATATCATTCGTCACTTATCTCTTCTCCCCCTCCAATTCTAATTAACAACAATGGCAACAAGAAGATATGGATTCAACTTTATTAAGAATTGGAGCAATCTCCTATTTCATGAACGACGTTTAACCGTCTAAATTTTTCTTCTTCTTTGTTTCTTATTTCTTCTTTCTAGTTTCTCCATCTCTACTCAAATCTAGATATGCCATTTCAATTATCTGAAGAAAAAATCAGAGTTCAAACATTGAACCGACCGATTTGAAGGAACCCCCAGGTCGCCAGTTTATTATGGTTTTGGCCGGTTCTCACCGGTTCATTAACATGGCCGATCCAATAACCAGACCAGACCAGTTACCCCACCTGTTCCCGGTTCAACCGGTTCGACTGGCCGGTCCGGTTTTTAAAACTATGATGACGACTATGCTTGTATACATATAATCTAGCTCGATATTAATCTTTTGGAATCATTATATAAATCATGTAAACTTTGACACAAGGTTGACACGATTGACTTAGTGATATCTCACAAATTTTATTCAAGGCTTGAAGCACAAGATTTAGTTTGACTCTATTTCTTGATGATATGATCTGTTTCTTTCGGCTGTTATTTAAGACAACCCCAAGGGATAAACACAAGATTCATGGTGTTGGTGATAGCGGTGATTCAAGTTTGTGGATGCTTAAGATGGAAGAAAGATCGTTTTTTCGCCAAGCACTTTTCACCTTTCTTTTCAATTCTCAACCTCCGTAATTTTTCAAGTGTTTTGGAATCATCATATATATATATATATATATATATATATGAAGTAAGGAATTAAAGGAATTTAAAAATGTCATTTTACAAAGGTTTTGTTCAGGTTGTCTGCGTACAACTCCTTTTCGTACCGGATGTACATTTTGGCGATCACTAGGAATTCGTTTAAAGCCCTTGGGCGATCGAGATGGAAAACCTTTTTGACGTCCGTGCCTTCGCGCAAACCTTTTGCAATGAGGTACCTTTTCATCGATACATCGGCACCTCGCACTTGCACAACTTCTTGGTTGAACCTCTCGATGTAGTCTCGAAGAGGCTCGCTTTTTCCTTGCACAATCACCTCGAGGGACGCCACAATTTTGGGTTGGGTCCTTGAGGCGGAGAAGTGAGCAGTGAACTCATGGAACAGATCGTCCCATGAGTCAATGGAATTCCTCCTCAGGTTTTTGAACCAAGTCATGGCTCCTCGTCGGAGGGTAGTAACGAAGAGCATGCATTTCTCGGCGCCTCGAATCGATCTGTAGGTGAGGACGACCTCAATGTTTTCGATGTGCTCGTCTAAATCTATCGTTCCATCATAGGAGTCCATCTGAGGTGGTTTCTCCAATCCGCAGGGGATTTAGGCGTCGCAGATGCGTCATGTGAAAGGACCGTAAGCTACACAGTCGCTTCGAACATCGCGATTGTCCTCAGAATCAGAGGAGGACTAAGAGCTTCTGTTGCGTCTTGATATTAACCTCCTTGGAGTAGATCGTCGTGGGGATCTCCTTCTACGTGAACGACGGTCGTGGCTTGGAGATCTCAGCTGCCTTTTTGACCTTTCTAAGTCAGAAAGGCGTCGATTTTTCTCTTCGGTTATCAACGTTTGTCGTTGAACCGTGCGGAGTAATTAGATGACCAAAGTATCTGTTGGAGTGGAATTGTCCGCCACCTTGTTAGGTCGTGGAGGACCGTGGAGGGGTTCCTGCACGTGCGCAGCTAGCTGGGAACTCTATGGTGAGCTTCCTCGGCTGGGGCTGGTTGCAGGAGATGGAGAGGTGGTATGCCCGTCACAGTTGATGCGACGGATTTCGTTCTAGATGCGCGGGTTGGCACTTTTGGCAATGATGGTATTTTAGTTGGAAAGCTTTGGTTTTTTCGATGTAAAAAATGGGGATAGCTTGTAATTTACGATAAACGGCGCCACTGATCGTACTTGATCAGAAGGTGACTGTCGATGCTATTTATTATGGTAATTGTAAGGTGGTGGAATGCGTCAGTTTGAGTATTGGAACGACGGGGTTTGTGTACCTGCAGACACTCCGACACTCAAGATAGTAGAGGACATAAATGAGGGTTTAGAGAGATTCTACATTGGAGATTGCGAGGAGTCCTCTTTATATAGAGGTGAGTGTTTGCAGAACCGTTGTAAGGCACACGTGTGCCCGGCGGTTACGAAATCGTAGGAAGTGTAACAGCCGTGGAGATATTCGTGGGAACGTGGGAAAAACACGTTACAGTTTGATTGAACAGTTCTTTGTTGCTCAGAGCACA
>Ga0315915_1005096_pt1 | contig 16441 bp, 5 predicted proteins | sample MpolbnodulesMG_FD_207738 | JGI IMG/M metagenome (GOLD analysis project Ga0315915, IMG submission 207738) | Medicago polymorpha root nodule microbial communities from Los Angeles, California, United States - branched nodules | ecosystem: Host-associated > Plants > Roots > Nodule | place: USA... | reverse complement strand
AGTGTAGTCTTGTTAATCTGATGAATTGATGATACTATGGGGACTGAACTTTTGATGTCACTGTACAAACAGTGGGTATTACTCACTATATTTTTGATGTTATAGTGTTAACTTCATCAGAAAAATAATTTTCACGACTTCACCATAGAATTTTACTTCAATATTATATGATACTTGATGACAACAATAATCACCATCTGCATACTCCAAAGCAAGTAATTCATTAATTATGCTCATCAAGAGACTGAACCAAATTTACTCCATTGAGATGAGAGGCTAGCATCATGTCAGGAAAAGTGTGCCTCATGACAAACTATGACGGTTACATTTGGTTATTTTATACCGGTACAAATTAAAAATAACTTATAAATGAAAGAAAGATAACTAATTTTTTAAGTATTGATATATTCATCGTTATAAGAAATGTAAAATAGATGATATTGACTTAAGAGTGATGTATACATAGAATTAATTAAAATGTACAGTTAAAAAATGTTAAAGAATCTCACGTCAAAAACAAGATGCCTTAAACATGTGGCAGGTGACCTAATGGATAATAACTATCAGAGTCTCTGTTAGTTACGATATATTGGACTACCTTGCTATCACATTTCCGTTATCAGTCACCCATCATTTATATCCACAAGTTGGTGCAATCCTATCAAGCATGTCTCGGGCATCGAACACGCTTTAAATTTAATTATGTCTACAAAGTGAGGGCAACTCTATCAAGCATGTCTCAAACATCGGACAGACTTTAAATTTGAGATTTTGATACTACATAAATTACTAATTGTATTATCCACTTGGATCATCTCCTTCCATCTTCCTTTCCTTATTTTGAAAATAAAAATATTCATTTTACAACATAATTTGCAAATATAATAACACTGAGGGTGTAAGTTCCAACCATAGCACTAATTACCCTGCCTCCTCCAACTGAAACAAAGGGAGACAGAAAACCATGCAGAATCCAATTGATAAATCATAAACCATTTGATATTGATGGATGAACATGAGCTTCTACACACTACTAGTGTAGTCATGATGCAGATGCGCACATGGAAAGGCTCAAAATTTAACTGGCACAGACTATTAGCTCAACTACTCATTACTTCTATGATAAGTATTTTCTAAGCTCCAACTACTCAAACACCAAAAGCTGAACCAACAGAGCAATAGCTAACAGTAACTTCCTAACCTCAACCAGTAGGAATTCAACTTATCATTAATGTTTTATGATATTTTTGTACGTTATCATTAAATTCTCCTCCCTTTGTCTGAGCATATTATTCAGAGCATCTTTAATAGGGTATCTAAATAAGTTGCATAGAAGAATGTAATTTGTCCGGTGAGGATGGATGGTGGCAACGGTAACGGCACGGTGCTCCGGTGCGGTGGCAATGTAATCTCACGGTGGGACGAAAGGTGCCTGCAGACACGTTAGCACTCCGACGATCAAGTCAGTATGAGAAATTGAGATGAGTGTGTAAGAAAGTGTGGAAAAGTGAATCATACCTTGAGGGTAGAGCAAGGTCACCCTTATATAGGCGCGTGTGAGGAATAACCGTCTCCGTGTGATGCGGCGCCTTATTCAAGGTCCGTTGAGGGACACGTGTACGGTGCTTGATGCACAAGGGCGCGTCCAGTGAGGTAGGGCGTACTGTTGCTAGCGTGGTTCCTCAGGCGATGCACCTTAGGTTGGTGGGTGTTTTAGCCAACGTGTCATTACGGGACTAACCTCCTGGCCGGTCCGAAACAGAATGAATTCGTTCCTTAGTTTTGCTTTCATTGGAGGAACCGGGCGTAGCAAAGTGAGTAGTATAAAAATTGTAAGTTTAAATAAGGTACAGTATTATCATTAATGTTTTGTTGCATATTAAAGTATTCTACCAATCATTTTCTTGTATGTAGTATCATTAATATAAGGTACCTTATTGTTTTCCATTAAGTAATTTATAGCATCGACGGTAGAGAACTCTTTTTTTAGACTAAAATAGTTTTCATACGTCATTGTTTAATAATAATAATCATTTTATCCCTTCAATCCAACACCTCAAAAAAAAATCAATTAGGTCTCATTAATAACTCAATATTATCTATCAACTAGGTCTTTGATCCGTGTGACGCGCGAACTAATTATATTGTAGAAGTAAGAATTACCCAAAATGTCTAAAAAGGCTTAGGCACCCTCCAGAAGGGCTTCTGAGGCCTAGGCGCGCCTTTCAAAGGCGCCGCCTCAACCAGCTTCTAGAAGCATCTAGAACCGGATAAAAAGACCTAAAGCCCAACTTGTATGGGGCTTAAGTCACGCTAAAGCAAGCCCACAAAGGACTATAAATACCACCCTTGGAATCATTCTCAAGACATCAGAAAAATAATCTAAACCCTAGATTTATAACTTTTGCAAGTATATAACCCAAGCTTAGTTTTTTTTATCATAGAAGTTTATGTAATATATTTTTTATCATAAAAGTTTAGTAATATAAAAAATTATATGCATTTAGAAGTTGTAATGTAACATACAATCAATAATTGAGAGGTTGGAATAGGGATAGACATGCAACGTTAATCGAGAGTTTTAAGGATTTAATTTAATAATGGAAGAGTTTTTTGGGGGCAAAGTTGGAATGAGATGACGAAAATGGAAGGCAAAATAGACAAATTGGGTGATAGGGTTGAGGATTAGGGTTTGCACACTATTCTCCAATTATATATAATAGAAGGCGAGAAGTTTTTTTGTAACTTGGACCGTCAATATATTCTTAAGGGTTCGAATGCCCTCTAAAAAGGCTTAGGCGCCCTCCAGAAGGGCTTCTGAGGCCTAGGTGCGCCTTTCAAAGGCGCCGCCTCAACCAGCTTTTAGAAGCATCTAGAACCGGATAAAAAGACCTAAAGCTCAACCTGCTTGGGGCTTAAGTCACGCTAAAGCAAGCCCACAAAGGGCTATAAATACCACCCTTGGGATCATTCTCAAGGCATCAGAAAAACAGTCTAAACCCTAGATTCTATTACCGTATAACTTTTGCAAGTACATAACTCAAGCTTAGTTTTTTTATCATAGAAGTTTATGTAATATATTTTTTATCATAGAGGTTTAGTAATAGAAAAAAATTATGTGCATTTAGGAGTTGTAATGTAACATACAATCAATAATTGAGAGGTTGGAATAGGTATAGACATGCAATGTTAATTGAGAGTTTTAAGGATTTAATTTAATGATAGAGGAGTTTTTTAGGGGCAAAGTTGGAATGAGATGACAAAAATGGAAGGCAAAATAGACAAATTGGGTGATAGGGTTGAGGATTAGGGTTGGCACACTATTCTTCAATTATAGATAGATAGATAGATAATTATACATTATTATTTTTTTAATATTAAAAAATGTGGAACCCGCAAAGAGAGATTGTGCGTATTTACTCTCTTTTTTCTTCTACATTGGGGGTACCTATTAGGTAATAAGGCTTATGATGCTAAGTCACTCCATTGTGGATGGTCTTGTTTTGCATGTATTTCCAACATTTATAGCATAATTTGAAAATTGCTCTTCTCCCTTTCAAATTTACTAATTCCCTTAACTTAACGGGAGTTAACTACCGCTCTTCATTTTTCAGCGTGATTTAATTCAAGATGACACTTTTAAGATCGGTTCAACCACTTTTTAAGTCGGTTCAACCAATCTTAAAAGTAACAGCGTGAGTTAACTCGTGCTGAAAAATGTTGAGCGGGAGTTAACTTTCATTGAGTTATGAGAATGAGTAATTTTGAAAGGAAGAAAGCAATTTTCCCTTACAATTTTGGCCAATAATTGTTGGACCACGAAAGGAGCACGAAAGATTATCTACATTAGACCAAACCATGTAACTCACAATTGCTACACAGTAATTATAACATTGGTCATTTTTAAAGTTTGATAATTTTAATGTCACTTGAAAGCCTTTTGAAAATATTTTTTTTATAATTATGGACCTTTAGGTCGATAGTTCATTAAACTTACCACCAAATATATCCAACACTACATAGGCCAATAGACATACAATTAAATATAATATCATCAAATAGGGAATTCGATGATGAATGATGATGATGCTATTTTAACCCAAAAATAATAGTATTAATTATATTAAAGAAATACATTTTTAAGCTTAATAGTATTCGTTATCCTTGTCTATTTATCATGTTTTTGCTTTTAATTCATGTTAAAAGATTCTTTTTGTCCATTAATCATATGTTTTGCTTGTGTTCCTAAACCCAAAAATCTTCTGAATTTACCAAAACCTTTCCTTAGTTAATTATTGACTACAATTTAGATTGAGTCGATTTTTGTTGGCATAAGTTATGCAATTCAATTAATTTGGGTTGAGTAAAAATTTGTATTTTTTTCTTTTCAAACTCAAACCAACTCAACCTAGTGACGAGTGGGTTCACTTGAGTCGGATCATAAATAATTATATTCTATTTTATGAGAATTTCAGCACTTCAATTAAATTTTATAATTTAAAATTATGGTATTTAAATTAAATTGAACCCACGCCTACATTCAACACATGAAACCCTTAAATTAAATTAACAAAAATTCAAAACTTTCTTTCAGCAAGTCGAATTTGTAGGTTCAAAATAATAACTTATGAGTTTGGCTAAATTGGTTTGGGTTCAACCCAAACTATAAAAAGAAATTCAAAACAAGATGTTTCGAATTGGATCGAATCAACATGTTAATCGGGTCAATCCCATGAACTCTCCTACTTGACTTAGTTTAATAAACAAGTTTAATGAATTAAATATGACATAGCTCGGCAATATGTACTATAAAGCATTATTATCTTATATTATACTAAAAACCTTTTTTATGCAAAGTATAATATGGTCATTTAAGTTGTTTAATCATACAAGATTAATCCTTTAAGTTTTTCTATCCTATAAAGATCCTTTTAACTTTCAACACATGTATACCGTGTTCTCATTCCCTAGTGTACCTCTTGTCCATTTAGAATTAGGTTAAAGGATTTTGGAGCAAATGTTGTGTGAGAGATAAGAGGAATTGGGGGTTTTGTCCTACGGTATTTTCATTCATTGATTTCTGAACGCCTCTTCTCTCGCTCAATATTTGCCTCAAATTGTTTAACCTAATTTTAAAATGGGAATAGGTATATGTTGGAGATGTGAAATGGGTGCATATAAGATAAGGGACCAAACTCTTTTCCTACCATGTTAGTTAACTAACAAATAGTTTTACACTTGCGTTAGTTAGCTAACGCGGGGGTATTTTAGGCATGGCTGCAGGGCGCGAGTGTTTTGTGTAGGGGGAAGAGCAAAATTCTTCCATAAATGGGTATTTCTTAGGCCAATCAACTTGAAGAAACTTTTTGTCTTGTGAAAAAATAGAGGACCACAATAGTGAATGTCCATCATTAGGGTAAATTTAGAAGACTATTTTTGGCATATTGTATCTTAGCTACTTAGATCTGTTACTATTTCCTGTTATGAATTTAGATATAGGAATGAATATTCTGTCTTAATGATTCTGCAGTGAAGTTCCATGATTCTGCATTTTACATCTCAAAATAGATATCCAACCAACATCATTTCGTGTATTTTAGAATTGACAGTGAGTCTGACAAAACCACGGTAGGTCCGTGATTTTGTGAAGATGCAAAATGTAGCTTTTGTCAAAATCATGACGACTTTATGCAATTCTGCTAATCTCACAGCCGTCATTTCTAAGGAATCCGAGTTCTTTTGACATAACTTGAAAAAGTGACCAGAGTTGCGTTCAAATGAACCAAAAAAATAAAGTATTTCAAGAGTTTAGTTAAAAATATGGTAGTACAGACGTTATCTCCAAAAAAGTTCCTTTTGTGATCTGACAAGTTGCTCTGGAAGCTATAAACCCACCCAACCCAGCTTCCCTTATATAGTACACAGAACTGCAAAATTACTATAACTTTTCTACAGAATGCCTATGAAATGAAGACAATAAGAGCCGACAAAATGCCTACTCGCACTTGATGGATCGGTATATGTGACGGACAAAGAACAATGATGCACGGAATCCAACAGTTCCAAGCATCAAGAAGAAACCATAGCATATGCAGGCCATGTATCCAAAGAAAAATGAGGTCTGCATGAAACCAGACATATCGGAGCGGGCATAGTAGTAATACAGACAATAGGCATAGATAAATAATCCAGTTGAACCACCACATAGGAATGATCTGTAAGGAAATAAGAGCACAAAGGTTAAATGTGCAGGTCATAGAATTTCACTTAAAACTGAAAGCATCGTGGAACTCAAAAATCATAAGCCTCATGTGATTCATTTATGAAAGTGCAGATCATAAAAAAATTAATAGAATATGATAATGAATAGAGAATTGCATAAAGCAAGAAAGCTTGCACTCCTGAGAATCCAAATTTTTCCTTGGTTGCACCAGATTCAGATATAGAAAAACATAAATGGAACCATGAAAGCAAAATAATGTTTAACCTTTTTCATGAGTTAGATTGTTAATTTTACTTGTTAACAAGAAGATAATAGACTCTTGAGTCTTGAAGTGAACAATTGTATGCATTTAATGACAACAATGAAAATGTCAAAAGAATTGTTTTCACTATTTCCAGAAATGCATCACCCCTTCATATTAGGAAATGCTAACAAGCGCCCTTAGCTGACACGGATGCAATGTGGGGGCAATGGGGTCAACCGACCCCACTTGCCTCCACTTGCTTATTGTATTTTTAACCTAAATTTTATATTTATGCAGTTTGACCCCACTTATATAATATTATTGACTTAGGGCCCGTTTGGATTAGCTTATTTTAGAGCTTATATAAAACAGCTTATGCAAATAAATAAGTTTTTATGTACTATTTATAAGTTTTTAAGGTAGTTTATGAAAAACCCGTTTATGAAGATACAATTTTCGTTAGTGAGAGTTTATAAATTAAAATAAAAGCTTATTTATCTACATAAGCTATTTTTCATAAGCTCAAAATAAGCTCAAACCAAACGGGGCCTTATTGTCTTCATATAGTTTATTCATAACACTAAAAAAATTACAAAACTAAGAAGGATTTTAATGAGTGTTCTAAGAGCACTATATAAGAAGTCAAAAGAACTAATTTTTTTTTAATAAAAAATTGTTGCAATTATTATATCGACAAAAATAACACTTATTTTTAAGAAAAAATTTCTTTTATGAAATCTTTAACCAATTTTCTTAGAGCGTATCGTTAGCAAGGCCATAAAATTACTATTATATTCTAAATTATTTTTATATTTGTTGAAAAAGGCTTCGTGATTGACGTTGGTGGTTGAAAAAATAATTAACTAGGGTTGTATTTTTTATACTTGGCTAGAAATAGAAAAATATCTTAATAAAATCAACATTTTAGAGCAATTATAAACATAACCTATATAATTTTTGCACGCTTACGCGTTTATATAGTTTGATATAAAATTTTATGATATACTTTGACCCCACTTAATAAAATTTCTGGATACGTCACTGGCCCTTAGGGCACTAGTTAAGAAACTAAAAGTAGAAATTGTATCTTGGAAATTGTGTATTTGACATTGAAATACCAAAAAGTAACTTTTTCTACATAAAATTTAGCAATTGTTTCCTTTTTTGAATCCCTAACTAGTGCCCTAAGGGCACCGGTTAGCATAACCCTTTCATATTCTCTCATCAAATGATTCACTTCAAAAGTATCATATCTTCTAATTAGCAAGTTAAAATAAACACATTTTAAAAAATAATCAGCTAGAAAATGTTTTCACAAAGTAATCACAAAACAGGACTTTGTTATCCAAATTGTAATTATAATGTTCATGCATTTTGATCTATCGTCAGAACTCATTTTCAGTGGAAAGTGTTCTATGAAAGAGGTCAAAAAACAAGTATTTCCATAATTCGTATTTATTACTTAATCCAACATCGATCAAACTACATTAGTTATATCATTAAAGAGATGGCTAAGTGAGAAATCAGTTCACTGCTAAATACTAATACCTAACTAAGGGGACTATAAACAATAAACCATAGAAATTGGTGCAAAAAAGAAATTAAAGAAAAATAGTGATTTCATACCTCCACCACCATTCATGATCTTCAGCAGCAAGCTGGAAGTATGTCAATGCCACAGTAATGAAAGCAGTAACAATCAAGAGAATGATGAAGACAATAAACAGAATGCTGTAGATTGTGTAAATTCTGTGACCCCAAACACTGGCAAATATATAATAAAGTTCGATGTAAATAGCACTGAAAGGCAAAAATCCTGCCATTGCCATCTGAGGAATTGCTCCCCGATACCATGGCAAAGGAGGAATCTCCCTTGGATATTTAGTTGTGCGGACTGGAGCTTGGAATTCAGCCTTGCTGTTCTTCCCAGCAATCCCTCCCAATACAAGTAGAGGAGACGTAACAAGTGTCCATATCAGAACTATAACGACAATTGTGCCGAATGGGAGAGCGGCAGTAGCATTGTAGACAATTGCAACAGTGTTCAGAAAGCAAAATGTAAGAAATAGAGGTCCGCAGAAAAGGCATCCGGTCAATAGTAGATTCCGAACCTGTCATGATGTACGGACAAAGATAAAATCACTAATGACTAAAAACACATGCAAATCGAACTGATACTGGACCAAATTGCATAGATTTATAAGTCGGTACCCAGTTTGTTCCTTCCAGTTGACAATAGAATGAGGTAGCAGTATAGCCAGCAATTCCTGAAGTGAGTGCATATATAACAACAAGTGCAGTGAATAGAGCCCCTCGGTTGTATGGATAAAATACACCAACAAGTGCCAATATGAATATGAACACCGTACTGCACAAAATGCATAAATACAATTAATTGAGATTAATTTACAAAAGAGTATCACAATTTTATTTTCCTGAAATGAGCTTTCTTTAATTGAACATTTTGAATGGCCAGAAGAAACTCACAGGGTAAACAGTTGGGTACCAGATCCGAGAGCAGCTGCAAATACAGATTTGAACTTTGGAAACCTAAAAACATCACCGTGGATGTATTTCCAGCCAGTCTCTTCCTGATCCTCTGCGGTCTCCTCATCATGTGCATACCTATTTAGAAGTCAAACAAGGACAACGTCTATAGCTCAGCAAAAGAATAAATAACAGAGATTACTCTGTTTTATCACATTCAATAATTCAATGAAATCCAAAAAGACACGCAAATAGAAAAAGCTTCTTACTTGACAAAATCATTCTTAAGCACACGCATCAAAATAGTTGCAAGAAAACCAGTCAAGAGGAGGACTGTGACGCACGAATTGATAATAGAAAACCAGTGGATTTCCAAATGATGGGGTAATGAAGACGAATGAGAGTACTTGTCAAACCGCTTCTCAAAGGGAGTGTTAGTCTCCTTCCATTTCACAGTATAGAAAAACTCCACATCAACTTCATTATCCTCTGTAACATCCACAAGGGCATTTGGATCCGTTCGCACATTGATCTCAATAACACGATCCTTGTTATAAAATATATCAAAATGGATGTGCTTGTAAAGGTAGTATCTATAATCACTAGGGTCTTTCCCTTCCTTATCAACCTTCCCTATGAAACCCCAAATAGGCAAATCATCATAATACATCTGAAAGTAGTAGTCTTTACGAACAGCGGACCGAAAATTCGCCACTTCTTCTTTTGTAAGTGTCTTCTTGCAAACCAACATAGAGTCCTTGTCCTTTTGGAACTCGAGCTGATAAGGAGCACTGACCAACCTATCCCCATTCAACACTTCACCCAATGCTTCTTTCTTCTCTTTCAAATGATCTACAAATTAAACATCAAACAATTCAAAACCCCAAAAAGAAAATATCTCAAAATGCAAACAAGTTCAAAATTTGCCTCTTCTAAAGTTAAATATTGAGTCATCTTAACTACTGATAAGAAAACCAGTTGTGGTAATTTGGCAAGTAAATTGGCTGCAGTCACGCAATCACGTTGTTGCATAACTAGACCATCCAATCTTGATTGGATGGCCCATGTTTTTTTATTTAGCTATTAGCATAGTGGCACTCATTCTCAAATAAAGAAAGACACGAAGCGGGGGCAAATGTGGTGACTCAGGTTCGAACCCGGGATTCCACATAAAATATCCTCACAGCCAAACCACTAGGATGCAACAGTGAGGACAATGATGACCCATGTTTTAACATCATGATTTGAAATCCATTTTGTGAAGTTGGAATACGAGTTGTTCAATTCTTAAGTCGTTTAACAGTGTAAATGCAGGATTTTGCTAACTAAATGGTATCCGGAACCGATATTTTAAAACATTTGCATCTAATATCATCATCATCCTTTGATTTTCTTATCATTAATATCAAGGTGCTAAGAAAGTGTCATTAACCACAATTAATCTTGAACATCACATCAAGGTTTTTCGATGTTTTAGTGGAAAATTCAAACCATGATGTCTCCACGACTACAATTGCATCAGCACAACTATAATCACAGCAGCACCAACCATATTTAACCGCAATTTTCCGCAACAAAACAATAGCAACACACCCATGATTTAAAATTAAAACATTCATGTCTCAACAACTACAATTGTGACAGCATCAACTGTAATTAACTGCAATTTCCCGCAATAAAATGATATTAGCCAACATAACCATAATTTAAAACCCTGAATAACCATGATTTAAAAATTGAAACTTTAATTAACACAACACTACTAATAAGAGGATTGAATTAAAAAAACCAACCTGGTATACAAAATGGCAGATCAAAATACCGATACGTCTCGCTGAAAATTAAACAAACGACAAAAAAATCAATACATCAATACATTAATATCAAATCAAATGCATTACTAACTCTATAACACCGACACGACACATTTGATTACATTCAATTAATTCATTTTCTATAAAATTATTACCGTGTCAGTGTTGTATCCGGTGTCTGTATCTGTGTCAGTGCTTCGTATATTACTAATTAGTTGATGAATCAAAAACCCAATTAAAAAATGTGAGAGAATGATGAAAATTATGAAATTGATGAATCTAGAAGTAATTGAGAACTTTGATGATGAAACGAAAACAGATCCAGCACGTGAATAACGGATCGAAGAAGTACCTTGGATTATGAAAAGGACCAACTTTGTTAGCGAAGAGAGGAACGGGATCTCCTTCTTTGTAACGTTTATCTGATGAATCAGATCTGACGGTAGAGAAGAAGAGAGAAGAAATGGAGAAGAAGGCGAGGATGAATAATGGATTCATCTTCGCCATTTGAAGATTGGTAATAACTTCAAAATGAATTGAATTCAATTGAAGTTGTTGTATATGTGAAAGTGAAGAGAGGGGTTGAAGAGAAAAAGTGGGGGTGTATATAATAAGATGAAGAATGTGGAGTGTGTTGATAATAAAGAGGGAAAAAAGAAGGAAGGTGAAGATGAGTTAGTGAAGTGACGTAGAGTCACCGCTTCAATCTTATGTTTGGTGCTTTACCTCATTTTTGTTTTTGTTAAAACAATTTAAGGATTATTTATTATCATTGATTTATATGTTTGGATGATATCAGTATCGTTAAATTGGACTACTTAATTTGAGTTCCAACTCAAGATTTTCTAATTGTGTGTTTATGAGGGTAGATATGTTATTTGAATTAACGGCGTTCGTGATGCAGTTTGATTCGATTTTGAGGTTAAATATTATTTAAACTATAAGATTAAAAAACAGGTGATTTTGTTTGATTTGGTTGACTTTTAAAATAGATAAAATTACACATGGGTCTTTTAAGTTTTAGATTTTTGGTCAAGCATAAATTCATTAAGTTTGAGGATTGAAACAGATTGTTCATTTAAGTTATTTTGGTCACACATAATTCATTTAAGTTTGTAAACATTTTTGATTTAGTCATTCTGTCACATCATCGTTTTAGTAATTTTTGGTTAGTATAAAGACTAAATTGAAAACATTTACAAACTTAAAAAAAATTATGTGCGGCCAAAATAACTTAAAGGACTAATTTGTTACAAACCTCAAACTTAAAGGACTTATGTCTGACCAAAATAACTTAAAAAACCAATATGTTTCAAACCTCAAACTTAAATGACCGTAAGTGTAATTTAGCCTTTAAAATATATTTGAACCAAATCAAAGCAATGTGGTTTGGGTTAGATCGGTTTTTTTCAAGACAATACAATTTTTTTGTTTCCAATATTAAAACCAGGTTAAAACGCAACATATTTTCAACAATGTTTTAAATTTTATCTAACATTACAATTTCATATTCATCCAACAATGTTTCAAATTACATAGACTAGATTAAAAATGTGGACATAATGTAATCCTATTTTGCAAGAAATGCAAAAAATTAAGATTTTATCTTTCACTAAAAGTTCAAGTAGCACATAAATACAATGACGTGGTTCGATTCATGTAATCGACCCCACTTAATAAGATAAGGTTTGGTACTTTGGTTGTTGTTTTGTTGTTGAAAAAAATTATAAAACAAAATAATAATTACTTAATGTATTTCATTAAGAATCAAACTATCTAACTCATAAACCAAACAAGCTCAAGTGATTCTTTCAAAAAAAAAATGGCTCATGTGATTAATAAACTCCATCAAAAGATGAATTGTTCGGAAGAATCTGAATTCGATTTTTAGGTGGAACAATTTTTAATCAGTCTATACATACCTTAAGAATGAACTTTGAATTACTAGGGGTCACTTCCTCTAAAAAAAAACAGAGTTAACACACGCAAAAATTAATACATGTTGAAATATCAATAATTGAATATTCGAATATGATATTTGATAGTTTTGCTTGTTAACAACCATGGAGGATTTATTTATAAAAAATAAATAAATAACCATGGAGGATTCTTGTTGAAGGTGCATACCAAATATACTCTATAATTTTATTTTTTTTAAAGAAAATATACTCTATAATTGTTTTGCTTTACAATTGTTTGTATATGCTCTATCGCTCGCGATAGAGTCCATTATGATTGTACTTCGGTCTAACTCATAACATTAATTATTTGAGCGCAACCACTTTTGTATTTTTAGTATGTGAAAAAACACGATTATTTTTTTGATCTAAAAGATACTCATTTTTTTAAGATAGAGTAATCCACACACACATGGACATATAAACTTTGCAAGTTTTTTTTAGATTGAACCTTGCAAGTTTCTTTGAAAGAAAAAAAAACTTGCAAGCTATACTATTGTACTTTGACTAGCTTTCATATTAAGTTCTGTTGGTGTATTAAGAAAATATCATCTATATAATTATGATTAAGTATTTAAATTTGTTCAAAATTCTACTGGATGGATGGTACCACGTTGATGTCCTAGTCGAGTTTGAACATAACTTTATCTCATCTGCGAGTTTCTAATTATATTATATGTTACAGCCAGACATTAAGGGACCAATTTGGCATTCTTATAGATCACGAAACGTTGAGAAAATTTATAGTGTACATCTTCAATTCATTCAGATGAGATAGGAATGTGGAAAATGTGCAAACAATGAATTTATTTGTCAATTATGCATATCATTTCTGTATGAATATTTCATACATAAATATTCACCACCTCTGTCACCTATAATTTAACTCTTTCGTCATATGATGGTTGATTCATTGAACAATTATTGAGAAGGTGTTTGTAGGTGCTATCATAGATTCATAGTTGTCGAGAACTTACATCTTTTTTTGGTTACAAGAGAACTTATATCTATCCATGTGTTTAAACTTTAGTTTGAAGTTTATTAGGAGACAAACGAATCAAATTTTTTATTGTATATGCGAAGAACGTAAACATAAAATATTTAATAAAGTTCGATCAATTGTGTCTACGTTCCGACTATGTAGTGGTTTTTTTTTTGAAGAGAGACTATATAGTGGTTGTAATATCTTTTTATCATCCACCAAAATGTCAAGTTTGCTGCTCCTTTCTAAAGTAGTGCTAGCGTCAATGTATAAGTGTCAGCATATAATTTGTTAGATAAATGGCATTTTGCCAAGTCAACTCCTTGGGGGGCATTCATGTACGTGCTTTCGACCCAGATCTGATTTTGGATCCACGTCGTGACTATGACATGTGTTGTAGTAAATATAAAACAAATAAATTAAATAAAGGATTAACATCTCTTTGTCCTTTAACTTTTTTTCTTTTCTTTTTAAATGAGAAATTTAAGGTTTTAACTCTGATTTTTATATACTACAACCAGGACCGGCCCAAGGCATAGGTCGGGAGTGCGACGGCCTAAGGTCCATGTCGGTAGAGGGTCCAAAAAAAATTATTGGTGGGGGTGTATATAGAAATAGTTGGTTTTCTGAGAGTTTATATAGTAAAATATACCAACAGACCTGAAACATTGACTTGAAAAGCTGGACTGAAGTTTGTTATTTGTTTTGGCCCTTTTGATACAATTTGTTATATATACCCCATATAAAACAAAATTTTCTATATACACCCTCCCCAAAAAAAAATTGGCCCTCTACTCCTAGTAATGTGCCAAGAAATTTGTGATATTTTTTGGGGCCCTTTGTTCCTAATAATGTGTCTTACTGATATCAAAAATATTTGTGATATTTATTATCCCGAAAATTGTGAGAATCTTCATAACAAAAAAAAAACAAATTATATTTTAGTTGAAAATGAGCCTACTTGAGAAATTATATTTTGTATCATCATAATAAACTTGGTACTTTTTGTCAAAAAAAAAAAACAAACTTGGTACTTGTAGCATATAAAAAGAGAAATGATTTACTTGCAGCATACAAACGAGTTATTGTATGTTGTTATGGGTTTACCAATGGAGAATTTTGTATCCAAATGTCTAAAGTTTAATTAATTACGTGTTGATATACTTTTATTTTTTGGTGTTACTATCATTAGATGTCAAAATTTCAGTTTCTACTATCCAAGTGCTAAAATTTGAGTTTATTTTGCATGAGTTATTGTTCTCTAATTTTATGGTACTTTGTTTAGTTTTAGTTTCTATGGGGTATTTGATTTATTTGAAGATGTTGCCTAAAAAAACCTTTATCTTGTAGTGAAAAGCGAAGAAAAAAACGAAATGAAACACTAGTAAAATCATAACAAGAAACTAAAAAAGTTTATGATGTATTATGTAAGGGCCTTTTTCTCAACCTATGCCTGAGGCCCCTAAAACGCTAGGAACGGCCCTGACTACAACGTCTCTTACAACTAAACTGTGTTCATAAGGACGTCCTTTAACATATTTTAAAATAGTTAATTTGGTCTCTTAATTTTAAATCGAGTCAAGTTAGTTGGATAATTATAGTTTAGTTTTGTTCTCGACCGGTCAAAGACTTGGGCTTAACCTCTTAGGCCCAATAACAACTCAAGCCTAAATGCAACATTTGACAAATTACTCGCAACACACCCCTACCCCGCGAGGGGGGTGCTCGGAGCAACAGAGACTTGTTCAAACGAACAGTTACGTCTCTTTACCCACGTTCCTGCGAATATCTCACTGGCTGTTACACTTCTCTTGATTTCATTACCGTCGGTTGCATGTGTGCTGTCATACCTCAATTTTTGACCCATTTTCTTTTCATTCTAAAATTTTTACAAAAAATCAACAAACATTTTTCTTACGCTAAATGCATTTCCATGAGTTTTTTTAGTTACTTGTTTTCCAAGTTAACTTCAAATTCTTCATTTTTTATGCACATTTTTATTTATTTATTTTTTACGTTTTTTATTTTGTTACTTCGTTCTCAAGAAAACTCAATATCATCACACCAAACATTCTAATTTCAATTCCTCTCATTTCCATTACATTTCTAATCACAAAAATCACAAACTTTACACCATTTTGTTTTATTATTTTCAAAGTCACAAAATTCATTTTCAAAAATTAAAAAAAACACTAACTTTAACAAATTCACCCAAAATGCATATTTCACTCTCATTTCATTTCTTTCCCCACAAATTGTGCATCTAGATTCTTCTTCACATATAACACCTCATCATTATCCAACACATCATCACTCACCACCAAAAATCATAAAAGAAAGTCCCAAAAACTCAATTTTTTGCAAAATTCCAAACTACCATTTCTTACCCACCACTTAACCTAATTCTTGCACTCTTAATGACGAAGTTACTCCCTCTATAAATACCCAACAACTCATAGAGAGAGGGGGCCGAAATTTTAAGTTCACAAAATCACCATTTTCATCAAAAATTCCAAAATCTTCATTTCTCCATGAAACTTCACCATTCTTCAACCAAAAGTTCATAAACACTTCCAACAAACCAAAAACACACAAAAACTCAAGAAAAACCACCCGAATTCGTAACTTCAAAACCACAACTTCTCAAGAAAAAGTGATAGTTAGTTAGACCATTTCAAGGCTAAATTAAGGTGAGTTTTGATGTTTTGATACCCCTGGAGTTGTTATGAAGCT
>Ga0315915_1005094_pt1 | contig 16444 bp, 14 predicted proteins | sample MpolbnodulesMG_FD_207738 | JGI IMG/M metagenome (GOLD analysis project Ga0315915, IMG submission 207738) | Medicago polymorpha root nodule microbial communities from Los Angeles, California, United States - branched nodules | ecosystem: Host-associated > Plants > Roots > Nodule | place: USA... | reverse complement strand
TTAGTGGAACTCTCCTTGGAAGTGCAAGGAGGACATGACTACTTCCGGTTTGTGGAAGGAACCTGTATAATTGACTGTGTTCTTTCTTCTTCTGTTCTTTACATTATCCGCTGCACATAGACTCTGAACTCACTCAGACTCTGAACTACTTCAGACTCTGAACCTGAGGATAGTTATCTAGAACGTTAAGGAAGAAGTTTCCAAAAACACAATTCAACCCCCCCTTCTTGTGGTTTTTCTCACCTTCAGTGTGAACCATCATTCCTTGTACAACTGACTTAACCAATTGGACTCTGCATGCAATAGATAGAAGATAGGCTTTCCAGGAAGCAAGTTTAAGTTTGATTTTGTCTGCAATAGGTTGAAAGTGAATGGTATTAGGTTTACCCTTAAAGATTGGAACACCCATGTAAGTGAAAGGCAAAGACCCAATATTGAAACCAAGCAGGTTAACCACAGTGTTTAGCCTATTGTTTGAAACTCCACTAGAGAAAATAGAAGATTTCCCAAGATTAATGACTTGACTAGAGCAAGAGACATACCTTGTAAAAAGATCCTTTAATGCTTCAAGACTAGACAATTTACCTTTACAATAAACCATCAAATCATTTGCATAGAAGCAATGGGAGGGAATTTGAGTATGTCTTGAAGCTTTTATCAATTATACTTTCCCATCATCTACAAGTTTCAAAATACCCCTACTGAGGACTTCCTCTTCTAAACAAAATAGTAAAGGAGATAAAGGATCTCCTTGCATGACGCCTCTAGCACACTTGAAATATCCATGTTGAGAACCATTGATAGAAATAGACATGGTGGCTGATTGCAGGATAACACTAATCCAGTTGCAGAAAGTCTGATTGAATCCAAAGGTATGATAAATTTTATAGTGCAAAAACACTTAGAAATATTTTTTACAAAATTTCAATATTAGAATTTCTTAAGTGTCAGAAGTCTATTGAGCTTTAAGTTAGTTTACCACTCTTTGAGTATAAAAGTGTAAACACCAATCAAATTAATTTGAAATTTTTGATTGTAGACGTCCCCAAATTAAGGGAAGGAAATCTTAGACTTGTGTGTCGAAGTAATTGTAATCTTGTGTGATTATACTGAAAAATCTCTTAGAAGTGTAAGGAGACTGGACTAGCCTCGGTTTGTGGGGTGAACCAGGATAGTTGTTTGTCTTTCTATCTTCTCTATTTATCTTTGTTTACACTGCTTTGTTTAACAACTTAGAAAGAGATTAAAAGAAACACAATTCAACCCCTCATTCTTGTGTTTTTCACCTCTAAGCTGGTATAGATGGTAAAAATGCTCCACCCCCTGAGTGAAACACGTGATAACACCCCAGTCATCATCGTTCTCACACGTTTCACTATAAAGAATCTAATCTATTCACATGTATTTGTACGCACACATCCATAATGAAGTGGTAATGGCTCTCACCTAAGCATGTAGACAAGATCTCCTTCAAATATTCATGAGGAATTTGGGCATGCCTGTTTAGGTGCATTTTTGTTGATGCTTAATTACCGTGAGATATTACTCTCTCACTAGTTCAATGATATCTGTCTAAAAAAAGACAAAATATTCAAAATTTATTAAGAAGATAATACTGAGTCGGTGAATTATATTTCATTGGCATGCATATTTCTGTATACAAATATCAAATCATCTAAAAGTAAATCTCATTGTAGTTTAGAAAAGAAACTCCCTCACAATATTCATAGAATTTCAACCTTACACGTTATTTATGTATTAAAAGATAAATTAGTTTACAAATATGAGTTGAGTCCAATATAAGATATTAGTCTAATATAACATGACGAATTATAGTTCAAATCTTAACCGAGAGATATACCTATTCTACATGCCTCAAATATAATTACCACATATAAAGAGAAACTATGAGAAATAAAAAATTGAATTATATTCTAGCTTGAATGATGAAAAACCCCTCGACGAATATATTTATCCTCACTCAATGATCAAAACCATAGAGAAATAAAAGACAAATGGTAGATTCTACGATGGAAAATTCTATTTATCCCAAAAACATTATTCATGACAAAAAGCATAAATGTAACCGCCTCATCTATTTCAATATCATCTACCCACATATTCCGCAAAAGCTAAGATCTAACGCTTCACCTTAATTCATGAAACTTCCTAATGTATTTGTTCACTAGATATATCAAGCTCTTCCAGAGTAACGTGTCCAAAGTTTCACATTTCTGTTTTGTCTGTCAACAATGTAATAAACACCACCTAAGAATGTGTATATCAAATTCAACATTGTCGGTTAATCTAGACTAGGGCTGGACAGATTGGGCCGACCTGTCCAAAATCGGTCGGCCCGTGGGAGAAAAATGAAAAACCAGCGGTCTGAATCGGTTTGGGCCGTTTGGGCGGGTGATAGAAACAGGTTCTACTGGTCTATTATGGACGGTAACGGGAGGTGTGGGAAGCACCGTTGCAAACCGAAACCGACACGTTCCCTTAGGCCCAAATAATTTCAGCCTTTCCCCAATCCAGCCCAACACAAAACCCTATTAATACTAAAATTTTCTCAAACCCTAATATTTCATCTTCATCTTGCAGCGCCGTTTCTTCTCTCTTGCCCATGCCTTCCCATAAACACTTCTTAGCTTTGAATTTGTCTATTCTCTTTCAAGTCTCCAAAGACAAAGACACAATAGCTTCTCTCTAACTAATAAATCATATTGTTTCTTGCTTCTATATCCAATCTCATCTTCTTTGCTCAGATCTTTATTGTTCTTGTATACATTTCTCCAGAAAGCTTCTTCCCCCACCTTTATTTTTTTGCACTGTATTATTATTTTTTTTAAGTTTTTGCATAAAATTTTGTTTGATCCACAACCGACACAGTCTGCCCGAACCACCCCCAAAACTGCCGAACCGCTACCTGTTGAAACCGAAGATGCATATGGACGAGAATAGTTTGTGATATTGAACTCATCAGTTTTAGGGAGATTTGCATTTTGAACCCAAACCCCACCCGAAACCGGCCGCTGTCCCCCCTTAATCTAAACCATACAAATAAAGTTCCACCTCTTATTTATCACCTTCATGCAACCCTAACACCTCCCACAAAACACTTTGAGGGTACAAAAGTAATCTCACACATCATCCACGTTAGCTGTTCAACCAAACCACACTTCATCCTATAAATACCAAACCACTGTATCATTTTCAAATAATCGCAGACTCACGAAAGAGAAATTCCCGAGAAAGTGAGAGAAACTGCAAGAAAAAGAGAGAGAGAAATAGAAAGAGAGTAACTGTGTCAGTGTCTCCATAATCAGAAACTTCAAAACCAAAAACGACACTACAAAAATGGCGTAAACAGTTTCAAAACAAATTATCACCGCCGCGCTTTTTTTCTTCTCTTTCTCTCAATTTCTTAACGTCGTTTTCATCCTAAGCTACCTTGTACGACATGAATCGGTTAGGGTTAAAAGTTGAAGTGTTTGAAAGCGACGCGCGTTTGGGCGAACTCGATTATTTTCCAGTAATCGCTTTTCAGAATTTTCGATTCCCAAACAACGAGATTCGCATCCACCATAGAACTTTCCGTAGTGAACGATGTCCTCCTCTTTCGATTCTTCAATCGGTTTCCGCTTTCAATGTTCGATGTAAACTCGATTCATCGCTTTCCGTTGAACAACCGCTTTTGATTAATCTTCACGCTTCGATGTTCCATGAAATGAAGGTGAAGTTAATCATAAGCTGAAAATTATGATTTCAACTTTAATTATTGATTATTATTATTTTTATTAATTTATTTTTATTATTATTATTATTATTATTATTATTATTATTATTATTATTATTATTATTATTATTATTATTATTATTATTATTATTATTATTATTATTATTATTATTATTATTTTTACTATCTATGTTGCATCGAACACATCTGCGCGTGTCTAACACCGACACATGTGATTACAGTCAATTAGTTCATTTACCCAAATTATCACCGTGTGCCGGTGTTTGTGTCGTGTCAGGTGTCTGTGTCAGCGCTTCATTTATTATTACTTGAACTGTTCTAATTTTGAAGATTTGATTTGAAACGGTGTGTTTTAGACGGCGGTGGCGGTGATTGGAGATGAAGAGCTTCATTTAGTGGCGATGCCGAGCAAACGGAAGAAGTTTCCGTGTTTTTGGTGCTATGCAGTTCCGGCTAGACTTTATGATGCGTGCATGGGGATGTTGAATTTGAGGTGTTTATCGATTGTGTTTGATTTAGATGAGACTTTGATTGTTGCGAACACGATGAAGTCATTTGAGGATAGGATTGATGCATTGCGGAGTTGGCTTTCGAGGGAGACTGATCCGTCGAGGGTGCAGGGGATGTCTGGTGAGTTGAAGCGGTATTTGGAGGATAGATTGTTGTTGAAGCAGTTTGCTGAGAGTGATTCTGTTGTTGATGGGAATGGGAGGCAGTATCAGGTTCAAATGGAGGAAGTGCCGTCTTTGTCTGAACAAAAAGTTATGAGGCCTGTTGTTAGGTTGCAAGATAGGAATATTGTTCTTACTCGAATCAATCCTGAGGTTTGTATTCTAGTTTCTTAGATGGAAATTATATCTTTCTATATGTGTGTGATTTTGTTTAATGTGACTTGTGGTTTATGGTTTATGGATGGAGTTTGAGTTGTGGTAAGTGTTTATTATTGATTTAAGATTTGGATCAATTGATTGGCCAGACTTTGCATCGGTTCGTCTAATATTTGGTTAGTACATAGGAATTGATAGTGCTCTATAACAATGTTGTTAAATAGCTTCTATAGCGCAGCGGAATTTGCACAAACCACCATTGTTCTGCGATACGATATTTAGTACAAAATATTGTTAAATAGCTGCTATAGTGGCACCATATAACTGTTGCATAGCTGGATTTGAACAAACCACTATCTTCTGTAATCCGCAATTAACAATGCTGCTCTATGAACACCAACACTGATACTGTCTGCACTGATACTAATTTGAGAAAAAGGAAGTAATTTAATGTGTGATTTTGTGTGCAATTGTGTTTAATGTGATTTATGGTTTATTACTTTTGATTTATGGATGGAGTGTGAGTGGTGGTAATTGGAGAGTGGTTGTTAATGATTTAGGATCGGGATCCAATAAATTGGCAAAACTTTGCGTTGATTCGTCTGATAGTTGGTTAGGACTTAGGAATTGATAGTGATCTATAACAATGTTGTTGAATAGCTGCTATAATCGTAGCAGAATTTGCACAAACAACTATTGTTCCACGATACTCTATTTATTACAAAATGTTGTCAAATAGCCTCTATAGCGGTGCCATATCACTATTGCATAGCAGAATTTGAACAAACCACTATTTTCCGCGATCCGTAATTAACAAAACAACACTGCTCTATAAACTCCGACACTGAAACTGTGTACACTGACATTAAATTGAGAAAAAAGAAGTAATTTAATGTAACCACATGTGTTGTAGTATCGGTTTTGGATTACTAGATACGTCTTCAATCTGAAGTGAGTGTCAGTATTACATAGGTAGTGCTTAATGACAAGGTGTGAAAGTAGTACTAGGTTTGTGAGTGGATTTGTCTATAATTAATCTTTTGCAAAGAATCGCTTTCTTTCATGTTGGTTATTTATAGTTGGCTATATCTAAAGCCCAAATGGCCAGATTTCAGAAGTTAGACCGAGTGCTTCCCCTACCCCCAAACAAAAGAAGAACCCCCCACCCCCACGCACCTTTGTTTTTCTACGTCCTCTTATACTTGTTTCCGGGTCACATGGGATAACGTTTTATGTATAGGATTAGTATCGGTGTTGTTAAATAGCAGTGCTATAGCATAACATAATTTGCACAAATAGTTATTGTTCTACAATACGCTATTTAGTACATAAATATTTTCAAATAGTGGCTACAACGGTTCTATAGCACCGCTGCGTAGCGGAATTTGAACAAACCACTATTTTCCGCGATCAGCAATTGACAATAACAGTATTTTGACCTTTGTGTGTCTTGCTTAATTTTTTGAGGTGCATAGGTTGTCAGCTATTTTGTTTTTGGGAAATGTTAACTTGTGCCCTTGGGGCATAAGTTAAGAAGACAAATGTAGAAGGTTTTTTTTGAAACTTGTGCTTTCAATGTCTTAAAAGTTGTAAAAGTTATACTTTCAATATAAAATTTATTTTTAATTTCCATTTTAAGCTCCTTAACTTGTGCCCTAAGAGCACAAGTTAACATGACCCTTTGTTTTTTTACTTATTCATTCCTGCTTTACTCAGATATTGGGGTTTACTTTTAAATTTTTTGGATCAGAGACAAGTAATTTATTCTGTTATTTTTATCTCAATAGGAATGCACTGTTACCAATGCAAAAGTGAACTTTAAGAATGACATGTTTTTTTGTGTTCTATTCATGTGGTATAGTCCTCCTTTTGGAATCTCGTATTTAGGATGATTGGTCATTTAAGATTTTTTTGGGTTATTATGTTTTAATTTTTGTTGATTTACTATTGTAATTTTGGTTTGTGCAACTTTTTGGTCTGTAGCAGCTTCATATATGTTCAAATTAAATGCCCTTCTTTTTTTGGAATGACAATTGCTAGTTTGTCATTATATGTTAGTGTCATGTCGTGGGTGGGAGATCTTAGGCATTAAGTCTGAATGAATGTATATTCTAACAATTTACTTGGGCGGCCATTTTTGAAATCAACATCATTTTGTTTAGTTTTCCAGTAGCCTAGCATTTTGATTTCCCCCCTCTTGAGAGTTAATTAATAGGATAAAATGTAAAACCGGCAATTTTTCTATGAATTTGTTTATATGCAATGTAGTTGTGTTTAAATTTAATTGGTGTAGCTGTGTTCGGTATCATTTTGATATGCCTAGGACTGAATCTCAATTATTGTTTCTGTACATAGATCCGTGACACTAGTGTACTAGTGAGGTTACGACCTGCTTGGGAGGATTTAAGATGCTATTTAACTGCAAAAGGACGCAAGCGGTTTGAAGTGTATGTTTGTACTATGGCTGAAAGGGATTATGCTTTGGAAATGTGGAGGCTTCTTGACCCAGGGGCACATCTTATAGGTTCAAAGCAAGTTTTTGATCGGGTTATTTGTGTTAAATCAGGTACGGCTCATATTATTTACTTAGTGTCTGTACCTCCTTTGATACTTTTTAGATTATTGGAGTTGAACTTGTATTGAAACCTTATCAACATTTTAAATTTAAATTTTTCTATGGGATCATGTTGGTTTTAGTAACAAGTGCAAGTTATGCAGTGTTGTTATTCTTATAGTGGTTAATTTATTTTTGTTGTTGTTGTTGTAATCCTTATGGAATAATTTGCAGGCTCCCGAAAATCTTTACTAAATGTTTTTCACGATGGTATGTGCCATCCAAAAATGGCAATGGTGATTGATGACCGTTCAAAGGTTTGGGAGGACAAGGACCAGCCCAGGGTTCATGTCGTTCCCGCCTTTACTCCTTACTATGCTCCTCAAGCAGAGGTACTTCCTTACATATATTATTTGCAAAGAAATATTTTCTCTCTTACTATGCTTGATTGAGTATTAAGTTCTTTTTGTTTTTTCCCCATTAGACAGCCAATGCTGTCCCAGTCCTATGTGTAGCAAGAAATGTTGCATGCAATGTCAGAGGTTGTTTTTTCAAGTAAGACATACCATCAAGTATTTTATTGGCTCAAATATGCTTTTCTCTATACCTTTAATTTATTGTCTCTGTGCAGGGAGTTTGATGAGAACTTTTTACAAAGAATTGCTGAAATCTTCTTTGAAGACGAGGTTGGAAGTTTACCTCACCCTCCGGATGTGAGCAGCTATTTGATGTCTGAGGTATTGGATTGGAATATATGTGATTTCATTGATGATTATTAGTCTTCTGTGATTATGTGCTATCATTTTGACATTTGTAGATTCTTGTTTATCTGCTGGTTTAATATTGGCTAATCTAATGGATAACAGGAGGTACCAAATGGTAATGGTAATGCCCCCATCAGTGAAGGAATGGCCGGAGCAGAGGTTGAACGGAGGTTAAACCAACCTGTAAGTGCATGTTTGTTTTAACACAGACAATGGATATTCACGAGCAAAATTATGTTTCCATGCTAAATGTAATTTAAATTTTTACATTGTTGTGAATTCGTTGAAAAATCACACCAATAAAATACTTGATGTGTGGAGCAAAGTAATCAAGCAACCAAAACAAAGTGGGTAACAATTATAAACACAAGCAAAAGTAGAAAACAGCGAGAGAAAGAAAAGGAGAACACACGAAATTTGTTTACCCAGTTTAGTCCAATACTGACCTAGTCTGGGGGAGAGAGCAGCCTTCCGTTCCACTATAATGATGAGTAATTTTACAAAGAGATATCAAAAAAGGGGTTACAAGAATTAGTCTTCAAACCTAATTCTACCCAAAGTCCCAATCTCTTCTCGTGACCAAGAGACTCAATCCTAACAGTGTTTTGTTCAAGGTGAATCAAAACAATCCCAACCCTAGTGTCTCCCGCTTAGAGAAATCTCTCTAAACCCTAGTTTGTTGTTTGTTTCTAAACCCTTGTTTTCAGCCCCCTCTCCAAGGTATACATATGATACAACGTTTATATTTATAGTAAAAGCATCCCTCATAAAATTAGAACAAATCAAACCCATAAAAATACATTTTATTTTTATGCTGTTGACGAAATCGGGCGCCGTTTTCCTCCATTCGGCCACTGAAAAAAGTCGAATGGAAAGGCTCAAAAACTGAGCAAAATCAGGCACCGATTTATTTTGGTACTTCGGCTGCCGATTTGGTGCTTCCAGGAATCACTAGTTTTGAGTCATGCTACAACATGCTGGTTGACATGGAAGTAACAAGGCTGTTGCTTTTTCCGTTGGATATATTTCACTTACCGTTTTACTATGTAACTACTGTACTATACGACAGAACTCACAACCTTTTCGGTAATTACACGTTCAAAAGTACTCTTGATTGGTATATCCAAACAACTTTCTTTCTGTTAAAAACATGTTTCTAAAAATGTACACAGACATAAATCGCGCCATAGCTAAACCACTTTTCGCAAAATGTGGTGTAATCAAGCTTAAGTTTGCTAACTTTCACAAAAACATACTTTAACTAAGTTTCCTTGTTTCTTTAAGTGTTACTTGCAATCTCTGTTATAGCAACATTTTCTCAAACTATCTAGCAAATCCTGACAGTGTGTTTCTTGTGCTGTGTGTATGTGATGAGTATTCAGGCCTGTAAAGATATGTGCATGGAACATTGTAGATAGTACAATAATCCTGGTATTTTTGTTATTCTTTTCAGGATGATAAGCTTTCTGCTGATTTAGTCAGTCGGCCCATGGTAAATAGTGTTGAGTTCAGACATGAAACACCCCAGCCAACTGCTGGCATAACTCCAAATGTTGCTGGTCCTGGATCTTCAAGGCCCCTGATTTCTTCTCAGAGTAGTGGACACTTTTCTATGCTGTTTGAGTTTCTATATTGCGGTTTTGAAAATTTATGTTATCTTTTAATATTATCTTTCCCAACCTTGTCTCAGAACCTGGTCTGCTGGGACCTCCACTCAAACATGACGGCAGTTTTATTGATCGTGATAATGACATGAAAAAAGGACTATTAACTACGAGGCTTGGTCCAGATTTAAGAGGTCAAAGTTCAGCTGAACCCCCTCTGATATCAAGGCCACCCATTCCATCATACGGAGGCTGGTTGGTAGACGATGATATAAGCAACAAAACTCAGACAAATAATTGGCCTTTTGCATCTGCTAAAGAATCCAATGTGCTAAAGTCTGAAAAACATCAGGCTCAACCAAAACCCTTTTCTCATAGAATGGAAGTTTCAGCCTCCACTGTTCCGCTCTCACAAGCATCAAAACTTAAGGCTGAAGAGGTTTGTAGATGAATGTTATGATGCTTCCCATTTTTTACAATGAAAGTGTTGTTTGGAGTCTTGAAAATGTTGTTATATGCAGGCAACTTCTGTATCTGATTTTCAGAGGCGAAATATTCCATCTAAGTCTCGGCTATCAGGTATAGCTTATTACTTAATTTCTTTACATATATTTGAAGGCTTTGAATCTTATTTAATGTTGTTATTAACAATGACAAACTAGGTGAATGTTAATAGAGTAGCGGTCATGGGTGGTTTACTTTAGCTTTTAGATAGATTTTATATGATTGTTTAATGGGTTTTGCCTTGGAATTATTGAGGGCCCGTTTGTTTGGGATTTTTTTCAAAAAAAATCTATTTTTTCAACTAAAAAATCACTTTTTTTTATTTTTGTAGTGTTCGTTTCAGATTTTAAAAAAATCCATTTTGTTAAAAAAATCATTTTTAGTCTCATAATGAAAGCTATTCCTAGTAGCTTTTCCAAAATCTATTTTTTTTTTTCTAAATACAAGGAACTCAAATATAAGAGCTTCAAATCCTAAAAAAAAAAATATTTTTATGATAGTAAGCGAACATAAATAGGTTTAGATTTTTTTTAAAAATCTCTAAAAAAGAATCTCTAGATTCTTTTAACCCAAAATCTATTTTTTTTAAAGCTGAAACAAACACACCTGAAGATTGAATGTATCTTTTAAAAGATCAAGTGCTATATCTGAAGCAGCATTTATTGTTTCTTGCACCTGTCCAATTTTGATAGTTGAAATTAAACCTATGACTGTAATATTCATTTAGTTTAATATTTTTTAACCTTCTACTCTATTTCACCTTTTGATCTTCCCACTATTCTTATTTCGCCTATCTGTAATTGTAAATGATTCTAAATTGTAAATGTAACTGAAGCAGGAATACATCCTTTAGTTTTTTATTTGCTTTGTTTTGACTATTTTATGTAGTCACCTGACCGGTATGACCCTCTTTTTAGTGAGGTTGAGACCTTAAAGGCACCATTTGCTAACTGGATTAGAATAGGACAGAACGTAAATAACTGAGGAGGCCTGAATTTTGTGCATAAATACGAGATATTCCCCCACTCCCATTCTCAATTTCATGTAATTCTAAAGTTGTCTTACTGAACCTTCCAATCATTTTTCTATCTGCTTTGAAGAGCTGGAGAGTTACAAAATTTGTACGATCTTGTTTATTAAAATTTTCATTGGCATTTTTTACTTTCTCATCTGCTGTATATAATCATTGATGTTTTGTTATGGACCAAACTCTTTGCAGAGGATGTGATATCTCCGAATCATACATCTTCTAATAGCAAAGATTTTCAAAATGAAGTTGGAAAATTGATCTCTGTACAATCTCTATCTATTGGAGTGCTGCAAGAAATTGGGAAGCGGTGTTCCTCTAAGGTATGCATAGTTTCTGCACCCAAGTGAGCATTTCTTTCCTCTATTTTCGCTGAAGTGCATTTCTATGCATTCCTTTTAATAGGTTGAATTTAAGCCAATTGTAAGCACCAGCAAAGACTTGCAGTTTTCAGTGGAGGTAAGTGAAAGTTCTGTTTCTTTTTAACGATTATATACTACTTTTTACATGTTTTTATTGACTTTCTTGGCTTATGTGTAGTATGTGTTATGTTCTATAAGATGAATTCACCGATTTGTGGTTTTTAAACTGTGAGAAATTATATGGGGTATTTTGTAGATTAATGATTATCAAGATCTGATATATTTTGACTTCCATGATAGTGGCCAGATTAGATCTGTTTTTTATTTGGCTTTATCTCTCATAATTTACTTTAGATGCTTTCTTGGTTTTGTACTTTAAGCAATTTATCATGAACTGCTTGACTATTGTTCAATGTCATTTCCCAGTTTTTCTATCGTCATCTTAAATGCTATTAGTTTTGTACTCAATTTCCGGTAAATATGTTATTGTGGCCCGATAGTATGTGTTGCCACTTTTGGTTTCCATTGTTTCTCTTGTTTGCTTGTTGCTGTGTTTAACCTTTGTTAGCAAAGTTGTTATCACATTTTACTTGAATCTGTAATAAACTTCGCTTTAGATCTAGTCTTCTGTTTCATTTTACTTGTCATAACCTATGCTGTAAATTGTCTGATACCTTGGTTTAGGTACTATTCAATGGTGAGAAAATCAGCTTTGGTATGGGCAGGACAAGGAAGGATGCTCAACAACAAGCTGCCGAGAATGCCCTTCGCAGTTTAGCAGGTATGAGAAGTTTGTTCAAGCTATCCCAAAATTGTGTTTGATATTCTTTTGTAGTCTTGAAGACAAAATTAATGGAACATATGAATGGATATTTATAAATTTTGTCAAAAAAATTATGTATTTATTCTTAACTGTTGCTGCATTTGGTGGTGGGACATTATTCCATGTTTATAATTTGTACATATATGGAGAATTTTCTTTTTCCTTTCTGGTGTGAGAATTGAGATAGCGTTTCCATGGTGCTTGTGACAAGCGTCTGAATATGCCCTTGCAGCACTATGTATGCATGTAGAACAGCTCTCTAATTTCTGTGTTGGCGATCTGTGAAATTGTACCTATTTAAGCATTTTAAGCTTATTAAAAAACATGATGAACGCTTAATAGTGAGCTCAAATTGAAGAATAGCTTTTGTTAAATGTTTTTCAGTTTGTGATTTATTTGTGTACTTGATTTTTCTCTGTGAGCAAACCCCATGTTCTTGTGTATGTAGAGGTAGAAATCATTAGCATACATTTTCAAGCTGTAAATATTGTTATTGTATTTCCTTCTTTGGGCTTGAGGAACGTTCCTCTACATGGTTCTGATGACTAGTGGTTATGTGCATGTTGGTTGCTTGATGAAATTAGTTTGTTTTAATCTAATTTTGTTGTTCTGCATTAATTTTCTTTTAGCCTGTTCTTTACTGAACCTATACTAAACTACTAAATGCATTTTTGGTGTATGAAATTACAGAGAAGTATGTAGCACATATGGAGCCTCAATGTAAAGCTGTTAATACAGAATTTGACAAGCTTTCTCTTGAACATGAAAATGGTTTCTTGTGGGATGTGGTCAATCCGGAATCCGTTGAACTGCAGACAGAAGATGGATTACAAAGAGAAAGTGCTTCTGAGGTGGGGATTTTTTATGCTTTTGGTAGTTGATTTATGACCTGTTTTGATTAAGGAAATAGGTGATGCTTGGATAAGGGGTAATGTGGACTAGATATTCCAGATCGTGTATGGAATTGTGTCGCATCATGTGAAGACTGAATCACTGAATGTGGAGTGAACTGGCTTCATTTCTTCTGCTACTGTCTTAGACAGGCTTCTTAATTCCTACTTGAAAGGTAATGACTTGGTGTCAGTCCTGGTATTCACCCATTATCCAAGTACTCCTTTGTAGTCATTCAGCTATAATGCTGTTGCATGCTTCTAAATCATTGTTGCTTTCCAATTCATTTTGGAATACAAGAAGGAATCAATGATTTTTACTGAATTACTGAATTTATGCTGTGGGTTTAATTATTCTCACAACAGTGGTTTGAGGGAGGGGTCTAGTCATGGAATTTTTACAGAATCAAATAATTGGTACTGCAATATTCACTTAAATTGGTTGTTTTTGGAATATTCATTGCAGTTTGCTGTATATTCTACCTTCGGGGAAAAGGTTGATTGATCTTATGACAATTCACTGATTTTCAGGCTTCAGATGCTGAGACCCGGCCATCGAATCCCAATCCCATCAATCAGCAAATAGAAAAACGTGCCAGCTTCCCAAGGTAACTTAAGCTAACATTTATTTACCTTGTTTTGTGTGGGGAAAAATAGTTTTTTATTTTTTTATTTATTTTTTAATGGAAAAGGTAGATTTGCTTTTAGCTTAGGTTTGGTGGATTTGGATCCTCTCGAGCCCTTTTGGTTCAGCCCTCTCTCCTTCTCCAAATCAATGGTTAATTGATAATGAAGGAAAGAATAATAATAAAGAAGAGAAAGAAAAAAAGTTAATGAAAGGCTGAGATTAAGGCAGGTTAGACAGCATGAGATGATCCAAATATAGGATTGATTTTTTGTCCGTAATTTTGGTCTCACGTTTTTCCTCTCTACATTCCTGGTTACATTCGTCTTGCCATAGGTACATGACTTTAACATTTTGTATTTCCTGAATCTTGATCTTTATTTTATCCTACAATGATTTATTATCCATTAGGCAGAATCCAACTACAATAGTTTGAGTCCCTGCCTCCATCCAAGAAGAAAATTGTTCTTCAGTTTTCCCCTTTTGTTAAATCTAAAGATTTTTGAAACCACTAACTTTAGTTGTTGGGGTGAGTGTGACTGTGTGAGTATTCCTTACAACAGGTGTATGTGCTTAGTTTTCTTAGTTTTAATTTCAGAACGCATCATTCTGTTTCTAGCAAACGATTGAAGGAATGAATCTGTTGCTAAATGAACAAGAATTACCCATCACTGCAGCAACTGAAGAATGTACCATTCATGAGACGGCAGTTTGGAGGTGAAATGTTTCTATCTATGCCCTTTGCTCATGTAAAACCTCTAGCATAGTGGTTTTAGATATGCTGAGGGGACCTCCCCTTCGAATTTCTGTTATCATGGAGAAGGGCATATTTTTTCAATTTTGCCCAACCATTTTGAATGTTGTCTGTCTAGCCAAATCATCAATGTTGTAATAGTTCGATACATTTATTTTCTTTTTCTTTGTAATTACTTTTCTTCTTTGTAGTTTATCCACTACCGATCTGCTGTGGTGGCTGAATTTTTCGTGCTTATAGGACAAAACTCCATATTGTAGCTTCTGCAGTCATAAGTCATCCACTGTGAAACCAAACAAACATGTTATTAGGCGGTTTCCTCTGGTTAGTTGTTCATTAGGAATATACTCGAAACCTAAGGAAAATTTTCAATGGAGGCAAAATGTTTTTACACATGTCCTTTGCTCATGTAAAACCTCTAGCATAGTGGTTTTAGATGTGCCCCTGATAATTTCTGTTATATCCTAGAGGACATCTTTTTTTTCCTGACCATCTTCAATGTTTGTCTGTCTAGCCAAAATTTCAATGTTGTATTAGTTCGATTGAGTTACTTTCTTCTTCTTTGTAGTTATATTTTCTCTTCTTTGTAGTTGATCCACTAGTGATCCGCTATGGTGGTTGAATTTGTTGTGCTTCTAGGGTGAAGCTCCATGTTGCAGCTTCTTCAGTCACAGGTCTTCCACCGCAAAACCAAACTAACATATAATTGTAGTCGGTTTTCCTTTGGGTCAGTTGTTCATTATTAAGGATTTAATTTACATCCACTGATGGTTTAAATTTGTTGCACTTTCGGTTAATCATAACGGTTTGATCATTGAAACTTTTGAATTTCATCATATCTCTTATTTATCTCTTATTTATTAAAGTTATCCCGAACGCTAATTGTTACCCTAAATTTAACCTAACTCTAATGCTTGATATTACTGTATTACCCCTAAAAGCAACAATTCACTCCTAAATTGCTCCTATTCTTTTGAACAAAACAAATCCCTCCTATTTTTTTGAATAAAACAAATCACTCATATTTTTTCTCTTATTACTTAAAGTTAACCCGTAAGCAATATTTTACCCTAGATTTACCCTAATTTCTTGGCTTAATTTTACTATATTAACCCTATTTAATTTAAACAGTGGAAATCAAAATAAACAATCGCTCCATCAAAATAAACAAATCCCTCCTAATTTTTCTGCTTAATTTTACTAAACAAATGAACAATATATTAACAATATATTAACCCTATTAAATTGCGTCAAAATAAATGTTAATATTTCTTTCATCCAATTTAATTTTTAAATTTTGCTCCCCTCCTGATTTGTTGCGCCGATTCCTATTCTTAAGGCACATTCAATGCATTATTTTTGTAAAATAAAAAATAAAGAAACGCACTCAGCATTGAAAATGAAAACAAAAACTGATAATTTTCATACTTTTTGAATTTCAACCTTCCTAACCTTTTAATATCCACTCATCCATCTATTGTGCGTTTCCAATGCAGGTTAATGCAGCTCTCATTATTATATCTCTCAAATCTCCATTGCTTCCCAAAGTGACCTTCCTCCAAACATTTGCTTCTTCTAACACAGATTAACTCGACGGCGAACGCTAGACCATCTGTGGTGTCAACTATTTGTCGGCGATCAATAGCTTCAAAGAGATGGTTTACCGTGTGAATCTGTGAAGGCTACTTCCAAAAGCTGTCAGCTATTCAACAACGTGTATACCTCCAGTTTGTTTCATCTTCTTTCTTCCAAGGTTGACGATAATGAATGTGTGGTGAGTTGTGTATAGATGGTGATAAAGGAAAGGTATCTCTTTTAATTTCCTTCCATTACTATTTAATAAAAGATTTATATATTTTGTTAATTGTTTGAATAAGCAATTGGAAGAGCATAAATTGATGTTGAATTTATTGATGAGGGTTCTTTTATGATAAGAATTTTTTTCATTGTAAA
>Ga0315915_1005093_pt1 | contig 16447 bp, 9 predicted proteins | sample MpolbnodulesMG_FD_207738 | JGI IMG/M metagenome (GOLD analysis project Ga0315915, IMG submission 207738) | Medicago polymorpha root nodule microbial communities from Los Angeles, California, United States - branched nodules | ecosystem: Host-associated > Plants > Roots > Nodule | place: USA... | reverse complement strand
GAAATTGAAATAAACAGTTGTATACACTTCAAGTGTAAAGACAGTAAAAAAATTATGTAAATAGCAGGCCAAAAGAAAGATGTTAGCTACATCACAAATCTTCCAAATGCATCTCAATAGCTAAGATTTTTCAACGCTGATCTTAGCAACCCAGAAAGTTTCAATTGAAGGGTTCATTGGAACATTCCACACAGCTACTCCATTTTTTTTTGCTCAAAAAAAAAAGATTAGATGAAGAGGAACAAGAACATGAGTTAGGTGCTGGCCATGATGTTTCAAAGTCTTATCAAAGAACAGAACACGCTCTCTCTAGATCATCTCTTTGCTAAAACAAAATAAGACACCAACTTTCTCTCTCTACTCCAATTGATTTTGAAGAGAACGAACCAGAGGAAATAGTGACAAAAAGAACCATTGATGGAGCATTAGGAATTCTAAAAGCATGCAAAAATTCAAAGACAGTGGAAAGAGTTGTATACATTTCAAGTGCTTCTACTTTTGGTTGTATGGTGGTTTTGATGGCGTTGCACTGTTGCTGGTGGTGGGTTGGTGGGGATGAAGGAGAGAGATGGTGGTGGGTTGGTAGTGACAATAAAATTTAGTGTTGAAGGTGTGTGATAAGATTGTGTTCCTTACCTAATCAAATGGATGAAATTAAATTTCCCATGGTGGGAAAGGATTGGCCTTTCCCATGTGAAATGCCACCAAGTTTGAATTCTCCCAGAGTAACCGTGAATTTGACAAATTGTGCACTTGTTTTTGCCAATATGAATTCCACAAAATCCTCCTTAATATGTTTTTGCAGTTTGACATATGGATCACTATATGACTGGAAAAGGTTCTATTTCCAGCTAGAAAACAACAAGGAATTACAACTATTTCATTATTATTTTCCAGACACCCCACCACAGTTGTGATCCTTGCTATAATCATATAATCAGGGAAAATTTGTTATATCATTCAACACCCACATGTTGAATGATATGTTCTAGTGTTTAGGTCGACATGTTAGTGTGTGTTTACTTATCCATTTTTCATATATAACTATTAGTCTTTGTATTAGTAAATTTTCTAGGGACAAAGATCTGATCATATTATCTTTGTGTAGAAGAGATTATGAGTTTTTTTTTTAGGGCTACTGTTTTTTCTTTTATGAAAGACCTCTTTTAGAATTATTGTCTTTGTACAAAGAGCTTATCAACGAAACTCACAAACATTAACTATCGTGAAATTGAGAAATTGTATATTTTTAAGAAAGTGCTTTCAAAATAGCAATGAACTAATAATGTGATAATTTCTCAATCCGTTTGACCATATTAACTATCGAAAGGTCCTTCCAATAATGTATTTTAGCCGAAATAACATCGAAAGGATCCTTCCGATAGTGTATTTTGGGGGCCTATAATTTAAGAATTATGTTGAGCAGGGTTTTAAGAGGCTCATTGCTGTCTTTTCCCTAACTTAATGGAAGATTGCTTTTTAAGCCCCCCAAAAATCTCCAAAGGCCTCCTAAAATATCGAAATTGACCTTTATATAACATAAGATATATATATATATATATATATATATATATATATATATGCCGAACTAATTAGGAAGATAACTACAAGATACTTTAGGGAGATATAAACCAAATATGTTAGGGAGATATCTTCAGAACGGCATGTCACATAAATTACTGCATGTTACGACAGTTAGATAAGACAGAAACAGTTTTGGTTCTATTATTTCCTCTTTTGCACTCCACTTGAATTTTATTCTAAACCTTGTGATTTTGAGATTTTCCATAACAATCATACTAACAAACAATGTTGATTTCACTCAATTGCAATCAATTAGCAGGTAAATCGTATTTCTTCCTATCACATTAAAAGTCTGCATATATTTTCATTGTTTTGACATGAACACATGCCTTAATCATAAGAACAAAGTTGCAGCAAGTAATTTATCCACCAATTTGATGAAACTAGCATGGCATTGTTGGATTAATTAGCCACGCAGCTTTCACAAAGGTTCGAGGCACCAACCGTAGCACAGTAATGATTCAGAATTGGAATTAACTTAAAACATGAACAAGTAGCGCGCATAGCAACTGAGTAATGAATTGAGTTATTTTTTTTGAATTAATGGAACGACAGTAAATAGGAGAATAATATTGATTAAAATAGACAATAAAAGTATGAAAGCTGAGAATTGAAATTACAAAATTTCATAAATCCATTCAAATGTCACAACGACCAAATACATTGGTTCATAAGGACCAACTACATAGGTTCACATTCAACTTCTTAAAACATAAAACTCAAATCAATATCCAGACATCACTCAGTCTGTGAACTATATTGCCTGACATTTCTCCGCTTACGCCTCAATGACTGGTATTGAGCCGCACGCGTAGCTTGAGCTACAATTTGTTACACAACCATGTATAAAGGATAATCTGCATACTCCAGATTTTGTTCAATTGAATTAATTGTCAGGCCTCTAATCCTGGAGATGACATACAATGGCTCAACACCATGTTCCTCCTCTAAGAGAACCTCTAGATTAGCAGGCCTCGGCGAATTATTAGGAACATTAGGTACCAATAAAGGGTAAGAGACCCTGTAGAAACAAACCAAGTATCCATTCTCTGAATACCAAGCATTGCCCACAAGTAGCCCACGATCTTCTTCAGAAATCTGATGCAGATTATAACCCTGGAAAGCCTTTGCCTTCCGATGAATGCTCAATGTGTACGGTGCAACAATTGCAAGATTTCTAGGAATAGTTTGAACATATCCAAATTACATGACATTATTCGCTCTTTCAAGTCTATTATTCGCTTGGCATTGTTAAGCTACTGAGGGGTTTTACCATGGTCCTGTGAAGAAAAAAATGGAGACAATGAAAAAAAATCAATTTCCAAAAACGAACACACAAATCCAATCAATACATACAATTTACATAAAATATGAAAGCTATCAATATAAATGTGCTAAACTAACATGCTACCAAAACTAATAATAATAATGATGCAGTAGTGCTTAGGTGGCAAATTGGAATTGTTGTAAATACGCTAACTGCTCAAATTATGAAGAAATTGTTGAGGCATATAAACAAATACACCAAGCTTTATGGTGAAGATGATGCACTAAAAGCATCAGCTAAGGTTAGTCTTTTAAATTTTCTTGATATGGATTTGGTATGAAAATGCATTCACTTTTCTATAGATTTCATGCTTTGCTAGTTTTGTTCGTTTAGTTATTGATTATCTGCAAGAAAACTTGTAAGAAAATCAAATAATTAAGGAAAATAGATCATGTTGTGATTCTATTGAATTATCTCTTCATTCAATTACTTATTTTCTAATATCACTTTCTCAGTTAAATCAATTCTAGTTTCCTCTTACATTATCATGGCTCTTAATGTTTTCAAATACCTGTCAAGTTGAATTTTAATACAAAGAAAGATATAGATAACAACAATACAAGAAAGATTTTCACCTTTTTCCTTCACAATGGGGAAATGATAGAAAGGTATTGATACAAAATAATTAGGTGATTAAAGATAGTCACATGATGCAGTGTTTTTTTTTCTTTCTATATCATGTTTTAGGAGTTTCAGTTCCCCTATCCTCAGCTGGTCTGCTGTTTTGAGCTTTCGGGTGTCTTGCGGTTTTGTTTAGACCATGGTGTTTGGCTCTGTCACTATTTTTGGTGTTGTGTTGTTGCTGTGCAGTTGGGTTTTTTAGTGCTTTCAGGTGACTTTTGTTGTAAAAGTCATGCGGCTATCTTGATACAATAGTGGTGCGGTTGTGACAGTTAGGGGGGATTCTCTTTTCGTGAGTTATCAGAGGTTTGTGCCTCAAAGGTAATTGTATTTGTACTTTGTTCTTATTGCAAGCTATGTAATTCTCTTACTGGCTTAGCTTAATAAAAAATTTCCGTTTTAAAGGAAAAAAAAGAAAAGATAGTCACATGATGAAACTTCAAAAGCGAAATTTCCTACGACTCTAAACTTCAGCCCATCATTGAGTTAATGAAAACATGCTTTGAAAGGAGGTTCAATGAAAGGTGTGTGTGTGCGCGCACACAATTTCTACTTACTTGTGATACTCTGAAAAGGTGCATGCTGAATAGAAATTTGATTAAATTGGTTAAATTTAATCACTTTTATAATTAGATTATAATTATATCAACATTGGTGATAACGAGTTTTGCGATTCTGATCCTTATTAACATATCTGGTATACCAATGCATAAGTTGTAAACTTGTACTCATGTGCAAATGGTATTAGAAAGAAACAAAGTTGAGGAATCCAATATTAATTTTCATAGAATGAACTTTATGTCACTTAATATTTTCTCATATCTTTGTAATCAACCTACTCCATCCGGTCTCAAATGTAAGCAACTTTTCACTTTTTAGATTCATTCAATAAATAATGTATGTAGTCTACATTATAGACCACATACATCATTTATTGAGTGAATCTAAAAAGTGAAAAGTTATTTACATTTGAGACCGGAGGGAGTATGTTCTTAATGTTGGATAACTATATTGTATCTATTAATAGCAAAAATTGTAACCATAATATTGCCAATCAATAGTCATATAACTAGAAACTGAAACTTAAACCTTAACTTTGGAGATAATTCTAACACCGCTCTTACTAGAAGGATTTCAGCCATGGATCAAAATGGTTTGGAAAGTTATGGGTTGATTTTGGACTAAGAAAGAAAGAAGAATAAGACCGCGTATCTGTTGTTAGAAATTAACAGGATGCTCAAATTAAGGGCAAAAAGGGAAATTCAGGGGGCAAAAAAGATGTTGGGGGGGCTGATTAAGAAATGTTCAACTTAATGGAAGAAGAGATACTACATCACAGAAAGAGTGGCTGTGTGATCATGTTTTGGTTGTTTTGATTTCAAAATTATTTACTTAATGTTTGTTTGTAATTCGTATTTTTACATACGATTCTTATCTACTATTTGTCTACTGGTTCCTTACGTGAACAGTAAGAAGATTGAGAAGAAAAGGAACAAACACAATGGTATAAAAATAAGAGAATTTCTTTTCCCACATATCAAACATTTCAGATTATAGAATCTGTGAAAAAATACGTTAAAAACAACTTGCAACACTTTAAAACATTTTAGATTTAAAATTCCGGACCATGTGAGATTTAAATGTGTATTTTTTATTCTTTAATATAGTATATGAAGTGATGGATAATAATAAAAAAACGTAAAACAATATTTGTAATTTCAGACAATTAAAAATTATGGAGGAGAGGTGCTATAAGGGATGCGCATCAAAAATGTTGTTTATGGTGTTTTCAACGAAATTGAATCTACTAGCCATTTGTTTTGAGATTTGTTCCAAGACTTCGAAGGTGTGGAATTTGATTTTTATATGGACATGTGCTTAGCTCCATGAGTGGAGTATGAAGTGCAAGTGGTGACGAATTTCCTTCTCTTGAATAGTAAATACGAAAGCAAGAGAAAGAGAAAGGTGTCTCACCTCATGTGGTTACCAACATCGTTGTCAAACTCCCGAGTAGACTCGTAAACTCTCGTGTTTAAGGTAAACTTGATAGGTTGGTGGTAGATTCGTACAAACTTTTATAGATTCGTGAGTCTACGACGAGTTTACGAATCCATAAACTTTTATATGTGTGTGTATTGGCGCATGTGTCATTTATAAGGTTTTTATATATCATATATGTTTTTTAAAAGTCACTTTTATTTTTTCATATACTCGTATGAGTCGAGTTTAAGAGTTAAATCTATGAAGCATTTAAGAGTCTGTGTAGATTCACGAGTTTGACAACCATGGTTACCAACGGTTTGGTGTATTTCATTGAAAGATAATGATGTTTTTTTTAACAACAGAGGAAAAATACTGTAGAGATAGATGGTTGATCGAATAAAACTCCTACTATGCTCATTTCAAATGTGGGGAGGGTGGTAAATAAATTTTTTGTCTTCTTGACTTGGTGGTTGAACCAATTGTATTTCTCCTAAACGTGTAATTTCTTATCTTGATGCAATGAGTTTTCAGCAGCCCTTATACTCCCCTCAATATTCATTGCTCATGTATATAAAATACTCCACCTAAGAATATCATTCTTATAACCTGAATTTCCATCCCCAATGATATTAGTTTCATTCAGATGGTTAGTCGCAGTTAGAGCTGACAATGAACCGAACCAACTCTATAATAGTTTGAAACTCGATTCGACAATTATCTCGTTGAACTTGGTTCATAAACCAAATAAGCTGAACTGGAGCTGAAAATTAAGTTCGTTAAATAAATGAGCTGAACTTGAGTTATATATAGTTCGACTCGATTGGTTCATGAACTGACTCGATAATATATATATATATATATATATATATATATATATATTATAATTATAGATTGTGTGTGTTAGTTAGTAAAAATTAGTAAAGTACAAACTTAAATAACTAAACACACATGTGTACTAAAATTAGTCCCACGTTGACGTTGGGGAGTTTGAAAACAATAGACCGGAGAAGTAGATATAAAATGAGAAGTGCGCAACTTTACATGGACTAAGCTACTGCGCTACAGTACTACAGTTGTTTTACTACGATTGTTTTAGTTTTAGTTTTATTGTTTATAATAAAGTAATACTACTTCTTTCTTCAGTAGTATTTTAGTTTTATTATTTACAATAAAGTAATACTACTTTTTTCTTTATTAAGAGTGTTATTTTATTTAGTTCAATTTTTGTTTTTTTTAATAAATTAAAAGATCAAGCTATACATTTTGACAAAAAAAAAAAAGTTGAACCTAATGGGTCGAACCAAGTAGTTTGTGAGTCAAAAAACGAGTTGAACTTAATGAGCCGAACTTGAGTTAAAAAAAACGAGCTGAACCTAATGAGCCGAACTTGAGTTAAAAAAAAGGTTCGTATCGAACTTGAGTTGAGTTTGGAACTGAGTCAATTCTTATCGAGTCGAGCTCAGACAAGTTCGATTCAACTCGACTCATTTCCAGCCCTAGTCGCAGCATACCCTTCCTTGATAGTAATTTTCGAACAAGAAATTTGTTTTGACAAGTTTACAAATGAGACTCAAATTTTGAGTATTGTACTAGTTTATGCTAAATACAGGAACATCTTGAAAAAACATATAATTGGTATATAATGAAATTCAAATGATTTTAGTCCCACGACAAGTATAGAATATGGAAGACTCACATTTACGAGGGAGATCATTATAATTTCAATGTGAGTGTTTAGTTTCATGTCAACTAAGATTATATAAAAGAAGTGACTCCTATAATTGATATAATTGATTTTTTTTTTGACAAAATAATTGATATAATTGATGTTTTAAAATTTTGGGTAGAAATACAATGTCCAAATCTTTTAATGGTCCAACCTTTGCTGTTTTAAGTGTGTTTAGCTTCTTGGTTGTTTTTTAGTGTTTGAAAACCTTTTTTTATTTTTTTATTTTTTTTACAAAACCATTTATTTGTTGTTTCTTAATAGAATATTCATATATAAAAACACTTCAGAGATTTTGGGTGCACGTTGTGACATGAACAAAATCAACTAATACCACCCTTTTGATTCTTATGAACAGTTAGTCTTGTTGCCGACCAATGCAACTTACATTTATGGTCCAATTAGAATATGTTATTCTCACGAATTATCTTCGAAATTGTACAATATCTTCATAAGGCATTACCTTCCATGTTAATAAAAATTATTTTCATGTACAGATATTTTAAAATGAGAATAAAATAAGAAACAATAATTTTTCTTTTAAAAGTTAAAAGAGAAACCAAACTAAAATATCCTAAAAAGGAATGGTTATAAAAAGACAAGAGACAATTTTTATCATTCTTATGCAAAAATTCTAAAGGTGACAAATACAAGAGCTTGTATATTCTCCTATGGTGTTATAGGCCCAAACTAGTTTCATTGAATTCATCATCTACTTTTACTAACTTTTGCTTTTATTTTCTATAGCTTTAACTCATTATTATGGTTCATATAGTATTCTTATATTCTATCTTTCAAGCACTTAGAAATTTTGCTTAGCTGACCAATATTTCAGCCACAAATATCATATCATATTCTCTCTGTTGTTAACGACTTAGATACAATGATCAAATTTGTAACAATTAAATTCATGACCATAGCTATGATTATTCTTCTTCAACAAAGCTTAGTATGTTCAAAATGTGGATGTGGAAATCAAGTACAAGATTCATATCATAAAAAAAATATTGAAAGAAGAGCACTTCCTCTATCGTTTAAGATTATGCACACTTCTTAAAAAAATCATCGAGTGTACTAATCTTTAAATAACTATATTAATTTAATATTAAATATAAGCAAAAATTATATTTATATTATATTTATATTAAGTGGTATCAAATTAACGTGATTGGTTACAAAGGCTCATGCCAGGTCGGACATTCACAGCTATGACCTCTAAGATAATTTTAATCAAAGTCAATTTTTTAAATGATTTGACAATTATAATTCATTGATGGCGTAAACCATAATTTTTTCAAGGGGAATTAGTCACTTTAATCCCTTAATGGGAAATGCGTAGTCACTTTAATTCCTGAATGCAGAGAAATTGCAAAGCAGTCTCTGAATGTAGACTCTGTTGGTCAATTTCAAGGACTAAGTGAATAATAGAGTCTACATTCAGAGGCTAAATTGACTAACAGAGTCTGCATTCAGAGATTATTTTGTAATTTATCTGCACTTAGAGACTAAAGTGACAACTCATTTCCTATTCAGGTACTAATCCCTTTTTTCAATGATAAGAGTTTAGTATTGTTACCTTAAGATGTTGATTTCAAATTCCTTTGGAACGATCGTAAAATGACCATATACTCTCACCCTCTAAAATGGCCTAAGACCTAAGAGATTAGAAGTTTGAAACAACATATATGAATCAAACATATTAAGATATGTATATATTACTATAATTTATTGTATTTATTTATATTTTGTTAAAAGAAACCATAATTTATTAACTTATTCATACAACTATTGCATAAGATATGAATTTTCTCAAATGCAAAATGATTGGTTTGATAATTAATAATAGAAGAACTTCAATGCTTCAAGGTTTCATATCACTGGATATTTTAAGTATTATTTTAAAGGATCTTAAGCCTTATTAAATATATTGACTACATAGTAACGAGCAGTAAAAAAAACACTATTACTAGTGTAACAGTAAAAGTTCCCACTAATCTCACTATCTGAATACAAAATTCCATGTTACAATTCATTTAGAAGAAGTAACATTCTCATAAAATAGTTACTTCAAAAACTAAACAATTTCCAAACTAAGATTATAAAAATTGATCTTAATAACTATTATTTCATGGACCAGTTGAAATACTAAGATCTTCTAGAGTTTCTTTAGTAAAAATCTTCCTTCCCTTTGAAATCAATAAGGCCTCTTCTAGTGTTTGGATAACTTGTTCCATGGATGGTCTTTGTTGGTCAAGGGATGTGCATGATAGAGCCAATTGAAGTGTAAAATCAAATGCTTCTTCAGAATAATTTCCTTCAAGTCTAGGATCAGCAAATTCTGTAATGCTACCATTCCTAGTGAATGTTTTTGCCTAAGAAATGATGTCACACAAAATTGGAACAAAGGGTCAAACTTCTGAGAAAACAAAAGATTTAAAAAAAAAAACAATAATGAAACAGCAATACTCCCTCTATCTCTTATTAAATGTTGTTTAAGATTATGCATACTTCTTCGGAAAAAACATTGTGCGTACTAATTTTTAAATTTATTAGGGTCTTGCTAAAAGATCTTGCTAACTTGTGCCCTTGGGGCACAAGATAAGATACTAAATATAAAAATTTATTTTTGGAAATTGTGCATTCCTAGCTTTAAAAATTTAAAAACTTATATTTTCATTATCTTGTATCCTAAGAATACAAGTTAACATTTCCCTTTTATAATCAAGACAGAGATCATTTCATTTACTAAAGTTCCTAGTTAATATAATAGTTAATGAAATAGTTAGATACGTTAAACTACAACAAAAAAAATAGTATATCTTAAATGTGACATTTAGTACGAGGTTGAGGGAGTAAGAGATTTGAGATATGATTTCTTACCATTTTACTAAGTGACATTGGTCTTTTCAGTTTCAAATTTATGACCCTCTTTCCGGATAGAATTTGTAGAAGTACCATGCCAAAACTGTAAACATCACCAGATGAATTTACATGGTGGTTGCTTTGGTATTCAGGATCCACATATCCAAAAGTTCCTCTCACTTCTGAACTAGCATATGTTTCACCTATCTCAATAACTTTAGATAATCCAAAATCTGATAGTTTTGCCTCAAAATTTGACCCAAGAAGGATATTTGTCGGCTGCATGAGAAATATACATCAGTCTATTAATTAAGCCCTGCATGACTACTTGTAAAGGTGATTAAATTGCGAGTAAATGTCCATTTTCATTGTATTTATACAAACTAGATTTACTACGGTCAACAAAAGTATGCAGTCAGGATAATATTGAATGTTCGATCAAGATGACCGTCTGATCAAGATTAGACGATTCCTGATATCCGACTACGTGAATGTGGATTCCTTCTGATTGCAAGAACTTTGGTCTTATGTGGTCACAAACATTCGAATACATCATTTAGTCACACATACAAAATCTTATGTGGTCATAAACATTTCGATACACCATTTAATCATACATACATATATATAAAAGTTATAAAAATAAAAGAATTGAATAAAGTACATTTTTTTAGGAAAGAAAAATATTTAAAACAATTAAATGATATATTTTTATGTGTGCGTGTTAAATGATGTGTCCAAATGATTGTGATCACACCTAAGTATTTTCCGTATATATTGTCTTTGCATTTTTAATTAACACAAACACAAGACTTTTTTTTTACCACGGTTATTAAACTACATGTCATGTCGTAAACCAAAACTGCAAATTAATATATGTTTCGATTACTAGTAAATTTGTCAGAATTACGATATCACCTTTTTAACAAAATCACGGTGTCATTATATAATTCCGCCAACTTTATGACAATTCTAAACATTGTACTAAATATGTTTAGGATGATAATAAAATTGACCTTGATATCACGGTGAACAATGCAGCCTCCTTGATATGTGTGTAAAAACCAAACACCTCTAGCACTGTCAATTGCAATTTCAAGCCTCTTTATCCATGAAAGCACCTTGTTCTTGCCTAATGTATACATATTCATTTATTAAATCTTTAAAGATCATAGTGAAAAGAAAAGAGTAAACATATTTTCAAACTTCCATGTCACAATAAGTACTAGATTTTTTTTTATTACCAAATAGCCATTCTGAAAGACTTCCATTTGGACATAGTTCATAGATAAGAAGACATTCATCTCCATCAACACAACAGCCAAGCAAAGAAACAAGATTTGGGTGCTTGACATGAGATAAACTTGTAACTTCTCTAACAAAAGATTCTATATTTCCATCATCATTGATAATGTGCTTCACTGCAACTTGCTGATTATTTTTCATTGTACCTTTATAGACCTTACCTAACATTAAAATAAAACTCAAAAATAAGTTTTTTTTTGTTTTTTGTTTGTGTGTGTTAACTTTCTAGGAGAAAGAAGTCATAGTAATCCGGACTTCGATCTGGAGGTAAATAAAATCTGCAAATAAATGAATATCTTCAATTGGTTTGATAAGGAGAAGAGTTAAGATTTTATAAACCAAACGAGAAAGTTCAAGCAGTTTAAAGTAGTTGAATCATGACTCGAAAATCTTGCCGAATCGATGTGATCTGGTAATTCGTTTTTAACATAGAGAAAAAGAAGCTCACCTGAAGTTCCTTTCCCAATGATATTCATTTCATTGAGATTGTTGGTGGCAGCATACACTTCCTTGATAGGAATTTTTGGACAAGAAATTTTCTTTAATAAATTTCCAAATGTCACTGAAAAAAGTAGTACATAAGCATAATATTATAACCTTTATATATGATATGGTAACTAATATGAGTTTTTGAAATAATTTTGGTCTTACCTTTATTTTGTAGTGAGGCTGATCTGAAGAACCTGAGATAAATGATGTATGTAGTGAAAAATGATATCAAAGTAACCCCTATTGTTGCTGCTCCAATCAAAATCAATATACCTAATTCCATATAAAGATGTAAATAAATAAAAAATTAAGAGGAATTCTTAAAATGTATCTCTGATAACATGTGGCCAGATACTAAGAGGTGTGTAAATAGGCAACATTTGCAATTTGGTATAAACATTTGTTTATCTGTTTATGAAACTGAGAAAGCAAAAATTAAGACTTGAGATTTTCTGTTTGAGTATTGGACTGTTTTATACTATATACAAGGAATTCTTGGAAAAATTATATAATTGAAAAGTTGTTGAAGAGTCTAGGGGAGCAATGAGAGAGCAACAAAGGACTAAATCAAATCACAAAGAGACACCACATCTATTGATAAAAAAAATTCACACTGAGACACTACATCTTCACCAAAAATCTTAAGGTATTAATTAAGTATATGAGTCACTTCTCTTAGATATATTTCATTTAATTTTTAGTCGATCCGGGACGAATCACTCACACTTAAATTCCAACAATTTACAATGTCTTTACAAACCAACAGAAACACAGAACACGTCACTTGACTCCATTGTCAAGAATACTTTCGATACAAGGACCCATCATATCTTGATTTACTCCCGCTCCCTCATCCAGCCGAACAAAGGCTCTAATATCACTTTTTGAGGAGTCCGAGAGAGCACCAAGAGCAACAACGAAATAGATTGGACCACCAAAAGACTTAAACATCACATCTCCAAACCTAAAACCTTAAAGACATTAAATATATGGATCAAATCTCTTATATACTTTTCATTTAACTCATTTATAATCAATGCGAAACTAAGCACTCGCACTTGAATTCGAACATGGTGTTTTTTAGAGTTATAGAATATTTGTTGTTACATGTTTGTTAATAGAGTATTCATAAGCATATCAAAAAATGTTTGAAGAGGTTTAGGTTAGACCGTCCAAATTGAAACATGGACAAATCAGTTCCTTTTGATTCTTGTGTACAATTAGTCTTGTTGCCGGCCAATGCAAGTTACTGTATAGTCCAATTATAATGTTATACTCACTTGATAAGACAATTTCTTCTATTTTAACAAATAAAATCATTGTCATGTACAATATACACATACTATTTATATAATTAAAATAAAAACCAAATTAAAATATCCTAAAAAGCAATGGTTATTATAAAAGTACAAGAGACAAGTTTTATCATTCTAAGGCAAAGATTCTTTAAAGGTGACAAGTACAAGCACTTGTATATTCTCCTTTCATGTTACCTAGCACAAACTAATTTCATTGTATTTGTCAACTATTTTTCTATTAGTTTCTCCTTTAATTTCTATTGCTTTTACTCATTATGCTTTATATATTCTATATCCTATCTTTCAAGCACTTGGAAATTTTTCCTAGTTAACCAATTTCAACCAATAAATTTTTCATTTCATATTCTCTCTATTTTCAAAGCCTTAGATACAATGATCAAGTTTGTAACAAGAAAATTCATGACCATATCTATAATTATTCTTCTTCAACAAAACTTGGTATGGTCAAAATGTAGCTGTGAAAATCAAGTAGAAGATTCTGATCATAAAGTATCTGAGGCATTGAAATACAAATTAATTGCTATGGCAACAGTTTTTGTTTCTAGTCTAATTGGTGTATGCATTCCAATCTTTGCAAAAAAATGTTCATATTTAAATCCGGAAAATGATTTTTATTTTTTGGTTAAAGCGTTTGCTGCTGGTGTGATCCTAGCAACCGGGTTCATACACATACTTCCTGATGCTTTCGAGGCGTTAACGAGTCCTTGTATAGGCGAAAAGCCATGGAAATTGTTTCCTTTCTCAGGTTTTGTTACAATGGTTGCAGCCATTGGAACATTAATTATGGAAGCTTTGATTATGGGGTACCATAAAAGATCTGAAATGAAAAAAGCTCAGCCTTTGGATGAGAATGATGAGACTCATCATTCAGATAATGGTAGTAGTCATGCTCATAATTTTTCAATTGCATCTGATAGATTAGATTCAACAAATCGCCTCCGGTATACTATAGTTTCTCAGGTAACTCATCCGTTCTATCATCTATTATCTATTATCTATAATATAATGATATAAAGTTACAAGAGTGTCGAACTCGCGATTTTGTTTTCCTTATTTAAACACTTTTTCATTTCTTCCGTAGATTTTACACGGATTTTATGATTTTTTTGAGACATGCTTTCGTGCGGCTAAAATCAGCTAATTTTGATAAATCACATAAAGTTTTTATGATTAAATTGGAATGTGAACATAGGATTTTTTAGAGTATCATGTGCCATAACATTTCATAATGTTGACTAAAAGATCAGATACATTGAACTAAATTTAATTTTATTTTAAATTAGCCACATGTTCAAAATATGCAGATTTTGGAGCTAGGCATTGTGTTACATTCAGTTATTTTAGGGATATCTCTTGGGGTGGCTAGAAGTCCTAAAACAATCAAACCTTTGGTGGCAGTATTAACTTTTCATCAATGCTTTGAAGGAATAGGACTTGGTGGCTGCATTTCTCAGGTACTTTTTTTATTTATATGTTAATATTACTATATACAATCATTTTTTCTCTCTAAATGTCTGGTCAGTTTCACTATAGTCTACGAATGTATTGAAAATTCAAAAGTTCATTGAGTGTATATTCTTGTTAGAAAAGCGACCCCGGTTCAAAAGAATACAGCAACAACAATCAAGCCTTTCTATCATATACCATATTTAAATGTACATAAAATGTTCGATAACAAAGTTTGAGCAATTTTACAAACGTTTTCGACTGCAGAGCGATTGCAATTCATTTGAATTATTATTTCAAGCTTAGGGTTTACAATGTACAACTTATATTTAAATAAAAGGGTCGGGATTATAAAATTACCCTAAACTATATGAGCCATACCCAACACTTTTGTTAGTAATTTCTTGGACCAAAGTGACCGACTAATAGAAGACATATTCGAGGAATAAACTAACTAAGAGAAAACACATTTGAGTACCAAATTAACTAACAAAATTTACAATTGAGAACTGTTGACTTACTCAAGAATGTCAATTTTATTAATACTCATTTTTTTTCCTATTATCAGGCACAGTTCAAATACTATAAGGTTACAATTATGATCCTATTCTTTTGCCTGATTTTTCCAATTGGAATTGGCATTGGTATGGGAATATCAAACATCTACAATGAAAGTAGTCCAAAGTCACTAATAGTTGAAGGGCTTCTTCTATCAGCATCTGCAGGGGTTCTCATTAACATGGCACTTGTTGATCTTGTTGCCACTGACTTCATGAACTCAAAAATGCTAACCAATTTTAGGCTTCAACTTGGGGCAAGTTTAGCACTTTTTGTGGGGATGATTTGCATGTCAATTTTGGCATTGGGGGAAGATTCCTAGCCAAGACTAATTGTAACAATTTCTATACATTACATAATTTTCATAAGAAAATTTAAAATTTTAGTAATTACTCTCACTGTCTCATATAGTTTAAAGTGATGCACATTTTTTACGAAAAAACATTGTGTACTAATTTCTATGAAGAAATGAGCTTCATTGACTAAAATATTCTTATTAATGAAGTAATTAGTGGAGTAGTTAGGTAGAATGAATAAATAAGAGAGTTGGTGGAAAAAGTAAATAACACTTCATTAGTATTCTAAAATGATAAATAACGTTAGACAATACATATTGTAAATGTAATTTGATCTACACAAATGTCTAATCATATTTACCTTCTCATCATGCCAAAAACTTGATAGGATCACAACAAATGCACTAGATCATTCCATGTAATTAAATTGGTTAAGTGTCGAATATCGTTCTTAAAGAAAACTATCAGTCCCTATTTGTTTAGGTTTGTCAAACCCTATCTAGATGATGACAAAATATTATTCATTTCAAGACTCCTAACATCTATTGTCTCCTCTCATTAGGCCTATGATACTCGTTAGGAGCACGATTTAAACTATCACTACTTCATCGTCTAAGGGATAACACCAATAGTTAATTGTCTCAAATTCATAAGATCATTCGTTATCATTTATTCCATGTCAATTTATGACATTACATAACAAGTCAGAATTATATCACCACTTCACATATAAGTCATATCAAGTAACTCATATTGATCATCAAGTAATTCAACAAATCAAATACTTGTAGTAAATGAAACTTGAGTACAATATCAAAATTTTTGAAAGATATCAATTACCACACATTCAACATAATTTAAATCAATCAGACCAAAATCAAGTTTCTGATTCATCTTTTAATCTCACACTTCTAGAATTTTACATTAATTT
>Ga0315915_1005089_pt1 | contig 16450 bp, 7 predicted proteins | sample MpolbnodulesMG_FD_207738 | JGI IMG/M metagenome (GOLD analysis project Ga0315915, IMG submission 207738) | Medicago polymorpha root nodule microbial communities from Los Angeles, California, United States - branched nodules | ecosystem: Host-associated > Plants > Roots > Nodule | place: USA... | reverse complement strand
AGCGTCATAACTTCTTCACGTGTACTCACGCGCCTCTCACGCAAGAAGACGACATTGTGACCGTTAATGCGGTTAAAGCCGTGTTAGAGAGCATGGTAAACAATAATGAAGTGATTGTGGAGGCTTCCCCGGCGCTCCCCGGGTTTGGACGGACTCCTAAGACGCGGCAGTTGAGGGTGACTGACTCACCCTACCCGCTACACGACACTGACACTGACGCCGAGGTGGACAAGGCTGCTGATGCATTCATACAGAGGTTCTACTCGCAGTTGAGGAAACAAGATTGAGTCTTGTTTCTTAACATCTCATTTATGTTAATTATGATTTTGAACGTAAAGTTTGTAAGCAATTTTGGATAATCTTATGTCTTTGTGGATGTAAGAGAGGAAGCTTGTTATTTATGTTGAGGACTAAAATTTTTGTATGTTTAGCTGTTGGATTGTATTGCTTATATATGAAAAATAAAAATGTTATAAGAAGTGTAATTAATTTAATCGCTGTCTTTCTCTTCGGTTGATTTCTATGATACTTATTACTTAAATTTCCATTTAATTTTTTTTGTGACAAATAATATATTAAGTGAAGCCAATATGATTTTCATTTATATAGCCATTTTAATTTTATATTTTTTTTATCATAAGAAATCACCGTATTTGATCTTTGGCACCCTAGTGATTCTACAGAATACTTGTTTTTTGTTCTAATTGTTCAATAGCAAAGCTCACACACACTACAAATATATTATTCAGATTAAAAAAAAGTACTTTGGATCTGCGTATAATAATTTTTATTAAGCCATTTCTGATTTAAAACTATGAGGGGTTATAGTACTCTGGAAAACATAAAGGAATAGAAATGAAATGGATGATTTGTGTTATCTTCCATTATTAATTTGTTAGGTATTTAATTAGTGTATACCTAACAAATTGTATTCGTCAAAAAAAAAAAAACCTAACAAATTGTAGAGTACGGTTGATCGAATCTTCCCGAGAGGGACGAACCTTAACGTACACACTTTGGTACTAAAAGGAATTTTTGTTTTTGCTTTGGCAAATATACTCAAAAGATGATCGAATCTTCTAATTTGGGATTAATAGTATATTCGAATATACTTTGCAGATATGTTTCGTTCATAAATCATTATAAAGCTTTCTTTCTTTTCCCTTGCACATATAACAAAATATATTATCATTCATTGTTCTTGATTCTTTGATTATGTATTTTCTTTAGCATTCTCTTAGTGAATGCTTGGTTCAACTACTTAATTGAGGAGAAATGAGGGAAGATGATAAGATAAATTTTAAAATTCGTTGTCTTTGGTTTGATGAAGGGATCAGAATAATTTTAATTTAATGGATGGAAAATATAATTATATTTTGTTACCATTGTCATATTTAATATCACATTAAATAAAAAATTATTTAAGTTCAAATATCCCCTAAAAAAAGTTCAAATATAAAATACAAATTATCTCCCCTCTTTGCCAAAAATAAAAAAATTAAAATTAGGATGAATTTTGCTTATCTCTTTTTCTCTCATCTCCTTCAAATAACTGAACTAAACAATTCCGAATTAAAATTATTTATCTCGTCTATCACTCCCCTCCAACTAAACAATCTTAGTTTTTGCATTTTTTTTCTACTTTCTCTTACACTTGTTTTGCACACCTTCAATTTTTGTTTTTCTAATCAAACATTGAACTTCGATTGATAACAAATTAGTCAAGACTCGCATGAACTAAAGTTCAAATTCTAATCGAAATAATACTTAATTAGATTTCACCAAATGATCAAATTAACTATGATCAACCCCTCCATCTCCAACAAGCCGGCCCTAATTTTCTCTCTCTAGGATTTCTTTTCCAGTTTCTTCATTGAGGGGTGGTTTTGGGTCAATTCTTGACCTGAAATCACCCCTCTTCATCTTTTTCTCTCTATTTCAATATAAATAAGTGATTTTCACATAGATCTAGGTTTTTTCTTTGTGATTTCATCATCTAAGTGTGGTGGTTTGTTGTTCGTCATCTTGTGCGGCGTTGTTTGATTTCTCGTCTTCTAGCGGTGTTCATTTTATTCATATTGAAAGACCGATTAGTCAAATCAAAGATTTGGGCGTCAACGTTGCAGATCTGGAGGCCATGGATATTCTGGTCACTTTAATTTTATCATATATTTTTGTAGGCATTATGCCGTTATATGCTATTAACTTGGATGTTGTGAGTTTGTTCGCAGATTCATCCGTTACGTTTTTAGCGGTGTTGAATGATGTAATCTCTCGATTTGAATGAATGAATATCATTTTGTTTTTTTAAAAAAAAAAAAACTATGATCAAATTATCTTGCTTGCCGTGTCTATATAAAAATGAATGACGCTCTAGAAATGTATAATGACCACAGTTGGTGACAAATTATTGTAGTATATATGCATGTATTTGTGCCAAAATACATACAGAATTGAACCTAAGGCTCTTGATTGTGTGTGATTGGTGACCCCGATTTGTTTTTAAGTTAAATAATGCTTTAAGGAGAAGACCCACCACTACATTGTCTTCATGCAATAATTCCACTAACTTGTCAAAGTGAAACCATAGCTGGCCCCTCTCCAAAAAATATTGCTACCTTTCTTCACTTTGGCTCCTTTCTCTCCTCTTTTGCTTTTGCTTTTGTTTTTGCCATTCAATGACTTTTTTAAGTTTTATAAAGATACCACTTTTCTCCTGCTTAATTAAGTTGGTTGCCAAGGAAGAAAATTTCACGCCTACACGGGATGACACAAATTAATGGGCAAGTAACAAAATTGGCATAGTTACCCTATACAAGCATAATATTTGTTTTTACTTTGATTAGGAGTAATATTTTCTCTCCTTAATTGCTCCTCTTTATGTTTTACGTTTTCTATTTATATTTCTGCTTTTCCTTCATCATTAAATTACCTATTACAATTTTTCCTTCTTTCACTTTCTTTCCTTCTATAGTATCTATTTTTTGTTGATATATATATATTCCTACTACTATACTATCACTTCCATTGAAATTCACACATTCCATAGGGCGCCAGCCAAATTTATTTTACTCAATTATGAAGTTTAAGACTTTAAGATTTTATAAACAAATTAGTCTAAATCTTCCCCTAACAAAATATAGTCTAATTAGAAGACTTTGTTTGTTTCATTTACAAAAAGAAAAATACAAATTTTAAGGTGTGTTAACGTATTGCTTAACATATTTTTTTTATACTTATTTAAAAACGATTGTTTTTCCATTTTAAATAGGGTTTTTAATTATTTAAATTTTACCTCAAAAAAAAAGAGTGTTTTTAATTTCTCGCTATTTCTCATTTCACATGCATGAAGGTGCTAGTTTCATTTGAAAAATATTCGAAAATTTCAAAAATAAATAAAAAGCTACTTGGTTTTGATATTTTTTATTTTTCTTATAGTTTAGACCGAAGGAAGTATAGTTAATTTTTTTGAAGATCCTATTAAATAGGGGCAATAACTTTTTGAAAAATGCTACCTTGTGCTCTAATAACATAAGATAAAGATCTTAAATAGAATTAAAAAATAAATATTGCATTGAAAGATAAGTTTTTAAACTTTTAAGATTATGAATGCATAATTTTCAAGATTAAATTTCTACATTTAATTTCTTATCTTTATGCCCTTAGGCACAAGTACAAGACCCTTAATCTAATTATTTCTTTTTCCTCTAAAAAAAAGTATATAAATTAAACATTGCTCTATAAAAATAAAAAAAACAAAGTCAATTAATAACAATTGTGAAGTGAGCTGGGTCTCAGAGCTGTTATTTCTGGAGCCCTAATATGTAACATTAATCAATTCAAAACTAGCTAGCCAGCAAGCTTACCATTTTAACTAGTAGTAGCTTACTAGAAGAAGTTAGTTTATTCACCATATGAAAGCTGGCAACAAATAACAACTCAAAAAGCCTGAGGCTTAGGTGAAGTGTGCCAATCAATAACTAATATAAGTTATTTTTATGACTAATATAGAATATTTTTATGACTAATATAAGTTATTGTTATTTATTATGTTTATTAGTGGAAGAAGTAAAACTTATAATCTCCTTAGTGGAAGAAGTAAAACTTGTATATGTCACTCACCAATTCACCTTTATCACTCATATATACTTCAACAAAGTATTTTTGTCTTTCACAAAAGTGAATCCTAAATTGCACTTAATTTTCCAAAATTTGAATAGCCTGGTCTAGAATTGCTGAAAAAGCATGCATGGAGTTGAAGTTTCATCAGTTGAATGCTAAAAGAATATACAAGAAAAAATCATGCTCCCTCATTACTTCATAAAAGCTTAACCTCAATGTAGTCCAGCCATATGCTTTATGCCTTTTTTTGTGGACCTTCTTTAAAGCTGATTCAATTTTGTTGTTCTCAAACCTTAAGTTTTTGTTTTGTTGTTGTGAAAAACACTCTCAAGTTTTCCTCATGAGTGTGGTTTGCATTATTTGATGGTAAAAGCTCCTCAAATTGCTCACATTTTCAGAAAAATAACCATTCAGAGGTTACAACCCAATCGAGTTTTACTCTAAAAATATTCATCAAGAGTTACAACCCAATTAGTTGAGCAATTTGAGAGACTTGTTGAACATTGCGTTATTAGATGGCTCTACGTGGTAGTTTCAACTCAAGTGCGAAGTTAACCACTCATTTCTTTTTAGACTAATTAATAGCATGAAAGGTGAAAATTGATCTAATTGGTCCATTTTGCCTTCTCTAACATTTAGTCAGATCTCCGCGGCCCTCTTGTCCACTATTTCAACAAAAAAAGTCGTCAGCCATTGCTTAAAAATTCGAGTCCGATTTCACTAGGCTCAATGTAATGTTGGTTTAACTTTAAGATTGATTTGAATCTTTACTCTAATTTTATTTCCCCGTAATATTATCTATTTTCAAACTACTAAAGAAATATTATAGATCCGTCACTACAAATTCATGCTTGAATATAATCTCATCTCAATTATAATGAAGATAACACAGACCCCGATCTATTTTATTTTCATGTTTCCTAGAGTACTATTATCCATCATTTTTTTTACGAGAACTATTATCCGACATATATACTTTAGTTTGTAATATTAATATTCTGTAAATTTACTAGGATGCCGAAGATCAAGACGGTGATTTCTTATGATAAAGAAATAGAAATGGCTATATAGTTTGTTTTTTTTACTAATGAAATGAAATGGCTATATAGATGAAAATTTATATTAGCTTCGTTATTATATCTTTGTTACAAAAAATTACATGGAAATTAAGTGAAGAAAAAGACCGGGATCAAATTAATTACTCTTGTAATAACATTTTATTTTTCATATATAAGCAGTAGAATCCAACTAATAAACATGCCAAAATTAAGTCCTCAACATAAATAACAAGCATCCTCACTTACATCCACAAAGACATAAGATTATCCAAAATTGCTAACAAACTTTACGTTCAAAATCATAATTAACATTCAAGAAATGTTAAGAAACAAGACTCAATCCTGCTTCCTCAACTGCGAATAGAACCTCCTTATGAATGCATCAGCAGCCTTGTCCACCTCGGCGTCAGTGTCAGTGTCGTGTAGCGGAAACGGTGAGTCGGTCACCCTCAACTGCCTCGCCTTAGGAGTCCGTCCAAATCCGGGGAGGGCCGGGGAAGCCTCCACAATCACCTCATTATTGTTTACCATGCTCTCTAACACGGCTTTAACCGCATTAACGGTCACAATGTCGTCTTCTTGCGTGAGAGGCGCGTGAGTACACGTGAAGAAGTTATGACGCTTGTTTAGGGCAAATTTGTAGTTGGGTGTGTTGCTGCAGCTGAACTCATACTCCCTTGTGGTAGAGAGGCGTGTGTCGTTACGGCGGCTTGAGGTGGAGCCACCGTGGTGGTGATGAAACATGAGGTTGGTGATGGCTTTTCCGGCAAGCTTGCTACGGCGTTTGACCATCATGTTAAGGTCCATCATTAGTTTTCCCTTTGATATGCCTTTTCTTAACATGAACAAGGCCACACGTATCATACTCCATACTTTCTTGGTTATTATTGGTACGTTGTTTTCCATTTTGTATAGTGATGTTTTTAATTTAATTTGGTTTTTATTTGAAGGATAGAAAGAGGTATAGCAAGAGAGATTTTCTTTTGAGAGAGAGATATATATTGAAACACAAAGAAAGGGATGAATTGAAGAGGAAGGGTAATGGGTGTATATATATGTGAATGTAATGGGGAAAGAGGGGAGAAAGAAAAACGTGGTTTTCTTATTTAGTGTTGGGTGGGTGTGTGTTGCCTTAAGAGTTAAGAGGTTGTAGTTGAATCTCACCTATCTTTTTTTTTGTCGAGGATGGAACCCTGAATCTTACATATTTTATGCATTGTCCTTACCAACTGAGTTAAGCTCACGAAGACGAATCTCACATGTCTAGTCTAAATGGAAATGTCACGTGACTTTAAAAAATCATAGATGTATATTTTGTAAGGAAAAAATTTAGGTGCATTCCTTTTAAGTGTTTTTTGTATGATTCTAAACTAAATTACTCAAAGTTTTTTGTAACTATTGAAGATGTATTTTTTAGTCAATTTTTTTTTATAGAAAAAGTCGATCAAAAATTCCGCCTATATTTTGTACATTTTGTAATACTCATTTTTTTCAAATCGTGTAATAATCAAAATAAATATAGTTTTTTTTTAAAGAAAAATAAATATAGTTTGAAAATTATTACTATAAAGTTCAATGCCATGCTAATAATGCAAACAGAAAATTAATCTAAATGATTGAAACTAATATTTCGACATTCTAATATACAATAATGTAAATAATTTTTTTTTAAGAGATGATGAGATGTCACTGATCTGATGGCAGGTTTTTGTCTATCAAGTTGTTGAAATGGTGCAAATTGAATTTAGGGTTGTCTAATATTTTGGGGTGTATAGTTTAATTTGTTTGTTTTCAAGTTTATAGAAGTTTAGTTTGACAGACTTATTCTTTTATTTCATGTAGAAACATATCATTTCATGTGGCCATAGATTATTATAGGTTTTTATTATGGATATGTATGGCACTAATTAATAGTTCATTTTTTATCTGTCTAATTTTAATTTAATATTTAGATTTGAAACAATGGCTCCTTACTACTTAATTAGTGTGTGAATTGTGGATTTTTGTAAAAAGTTTGCAATATCGTTATTGTTGTAATAGTTATAGTCGTAAATCAAAGATAAATTTTTGTGCTATTAAGAGGAACATTTAATTAAAACAATAATAAAATATTTAGTTCAACAATAATATTTGTAAGTAATAAAAATATTAAAACTAAAACATTTCTTTATGAAAAAAGAAATCTTAAACGAAATTTATGGAATAAACTCATGAATGACAATTCGATAAATCATGATAAAGAGCTCAACAAATAATTTAGTTTGACTATCCCTGAAAATTAACAAACAAAATAGAGTTGTTAGAAGACATAGCAAACGTGCTCAATTATTTAACTCATGATAGATCAGTTCTCATTTTGTAGTTTTCCTCATTCATCCCTCTTTGTCAACAACGTTTGTTTAATTTCTATAATTATTTATGTTTAGTGGAACTTAATTTATAGATGGTTTCTATATTCCCTCAAAAAAAAAGATGGTTTCTATATATGCATGCCGCACCAAAGTAAAATTACAAAAACTTGATGACTTCAAACCATTTGATGTGTGACATCCGGATTCCATGCAAATTTTATGTACTTTTTTTACTCTCAAATTTTATATAAATAATCAAAGAAAAATCAAATTGGCAACTAATAATAATACATAAAAGTAGGGACCAATAGAGGATGAGTTGGTTGGTAGAGAGTTAACTCTTATTTTGTAAGGACTTGTATAAGCTCTCTCTAAATCTCAAGACATTCCATAACCTTGTTGAACTCGATTTAATTTACTTAAACTTTTATTTTATTAAAAAAAACAAAAGTTGAGTTCACCGAAGGTGCTATCAAGACATGTCCTAACCTTGTTGAGCTCGAGGTTTAAATTACTTAAACTTTTATTTTGTTAAAAAAACAAAAGTAGAGTTCATCGAAGGTGCATGTTGTGTAATGTAATCACATGAAACATGACCATTTTGCCTTTTTTACATCTTTAATTGGTGAAATATTAAGGCAGCCATTATTAATAGGAAAATCACAGATATTCAAAGTATTGAAAGAAATAGTCTAGATGGAAAATATATAATTCTTAATTTGGCCAAAAAGAGGAACCTTTGTTCTCGGTCTCATTTTGCTTTTTTGCATGTAATAATTTTTTAAATACAAGTGTTTAAAATGCCTAAAAAAGTTGCTCACCAAAAATAACTGCCTAAAAAGGTTTTATGTATGTCTGTAAGCAATGAAAGCGGAAAGAGTTATAGCTTAATGCGTTTGGCCACTTCTAATTGTTTACTCAGTTGGCACTAAAGCAAATAGTGACACAAATCAAAATAATACTTATTTAGAGAGAATGCAAGACAGAAAAATCTGGCCACCAAAGGAAGCTTGTTGGAGCCAAAGGTAACAACATATCTAACCAAATATTTTTTGTACATGGCTGAATACGACACAGGAGTTAATTTATTATTATCATCCACACACACTATTGAGTTGAACAGACTATGTATTGGTGGGCACCTTCATGCAGATCTTACTGGTTTGTACTATTGATGACCAGTGAGAATTTGGCTTTTAAATTTAGTAGTTCTTTTTTTGACATAAATTTATATATTTTTAGTTATTATTGTTGTTATCATCATCTTGGTAAAGCAAGGTATACATTTGTTACGCCATGTAGAATAATCTATTGAGTTAAGTGTAACTCATGTGACTGGTACGATTCTTTTCGAGTAAGGATTAAACTCCAAAGAAAATTGAGACGCAGAGATGAAATATAATAAAAATACTAGTTATTTCTTTTATATATACATTCGTAAGTCTACACTAATCTCCCGAATTTATTAAGAACACAAAAAATATCGTTTGGAGGTTATCTCTTGACCAATGTGCACATTTGAGGGGTGAAAAGAGCAACCATCAGTAAAAGCGTTATCCATTTGGCCATGATTCATTAGGCTCACCTGGTCCATTTTATGGTGTGCAAATAACTCAGCATTTCACACTCAAATTCATATCATTGACCTCTACCAACATGTGTTACTTTTTCATAGTGGTGTTCAAAACCGAACAAATCTAATAGAAAAATCGGAAACCGAATTAATCCAAACTAAAACTGCAAAAAACCACATTTGATTCAGATGTATTTAGATCATTTTTTTACTCAACCGCATGGTTTGGTTCGGTTTGCGGTTTTGATTTTACCAACCGAACCAAACCAAACTGCAATATAAAAAAACACTAATTAAATATGTATCACATAAACTAATACTTATAGAAACTCAATTAAAACTTCAATAAAATGACATATTTTTTCACTTGTTATGTTTCTTCTTTATTTTTGCTTTCAAAAGTGTATTTTTGTGCTACTTAAACTTAGATAATGATAGAAAATTTAGTCTTTTGTATTTCTTACAAAGTTAGATTACTTTTTGTCCATGTTTTAATTTAGTCTATGTAATTGTGAACATTATTAGATGAAAATAAAATTGTAATGTTGGATGAAATTTAAAACGTTGGTGAAAATATATTGTGTTTTAACTTTTCAATTTGATTTTAATGTTGAAAACAAAAAAAATTATTGTTCAAAAAAACCGCATCAACCAATCCAAACCGTATTGGTTTGGTTCAGATTTGATTTTAAAAGTCAACCGAACCGAACCAAACTGCACCGTGAACACCCCTACTTTTTCATATGTGTAAAATGTAATCTCTTATTTTTCTTGTAAAAAGAGTTGAGTTGAGTTTCAAATAAGGACATTTAGAAACACAATTACTCTTGATTTCAAATCAGGCAACATAAGAATATATATAATAAAAACTTTAATTTAAAACATATATGGGCCTTTTGAATAATCCATGCGAAATGATGTTTGTATAAGATATATTGGGCTTTTGAAGGAAAAAAAAATGATTTACGGCCTTTTATGATAAAAATTAAAAGGCGCCCACCGTGGGGCTCGAACCCACGACCACAAGGTTAAGAGCCTTGCGCTCTACCAACTGAGCTAGACGGGCTACTTCTTTTTATGCCCATGTTTATGGATTTAAAGATAAATAAATGAAAGGGGAGAAACTACAAGTTATTTAGTGAAAGGATAATAAAAAACGGTTTTTTTTTCTTCATAACAAAGCAAATGTTTTCAATATTTTATTTACTGGTCTTTGAAAATTATTTAATATTTTTTTTACTTCATTTATTTTGATAATTATATGTAATTGTAAATATTTATTATCGTCACTATAGTATGTCCTTTTATTTTCAAAATAGAAACAAAATATAAAAGAAACGCTAAAACGCAAGCAAAGAAACGTAAATTTAGAAAACAAAGTTTGGCCAAATATGCATATGTCTCCAACTACAAAATGTAGTTTCATTTTATCATCGGTCTAAAAGGATTAGGGTTTACAATGTTACAACTCTTATTTAAATAGTACATACTACATTAATTAGAGTTTACACCGTTAAAACTCATATTTAAAAACTAGGTTTAGATAACAATAATCCACTTAAACCATACAATATGGCCCTTCTCCCTGCCCCCACCCCACAACAAACATAATGGTCTAGGGCAACGCTTACCCCTATCCATTTATGGTACATACGAGACATACCCAACAACAACATAACTCTCAACACGAAAAGATAAAAATTATAAATACAAAGAAATACAAAAAGGAAAGGATTAAAATAGCAAAGCTTGTCCAAGATGTTCCATAATATTTTTCTCTTTTTTGATTGATCATGTATTTCTTTCTTTTAAAGTGCTTTGATGAAAATTGATAGCAATGAGTAATAAATTTGTTGTGACTTTATTCCTGTATTGGGTACGGATGTTATTAACGTACATATTTTGAGCGATTCAGAAAAATATATTCTTATGACAATTACATTTACCGTTTAAAAACGGTGTGCCCTAAATAATATTTAACGAATAGTCTTTAAGTTGTTTCTTGTGGTAGTATCAAATGTCATCTGCATCAAGACATATTAGTGAGACCTAAATATGCATTTTATAAACAATATACATAATAGACGACATCATTTCATGAATATTAAAGACACTTGTCATCGGATGGTGTGAGCTTAGAGTGCGAATGAAATATTTACTTCATCATAGTCTATAGATTGTGTGCAGTGGGTGATATGTGTTCATTTTGTGAGTTTTCTTCTACTTTTGTTTTTATCACAATTTTTCTAGTTAATATTTGATATATGGTACACACTTTATCAAATGTTATAAAAGTTGTATCTTATGTGCTTTGTTATCATCAAAATAAGAGATTTACTTTTTCCACGTTATGCCTTTCCTCGCGCGCCCTACTTTTTTTCTTTTTAAAAATACTCCTAGTCCGAAAAATATAATCCGAACAACTTCTGGAAAATGAAATCCAGACAATTTCGTGGATGTTGGTGTCAGTGTTTAATAGATGGATTCGGATAACATAATCCTGAAAGTTCTAACAATTGTCGGATTATGTAATCCCAAATGTGTAAATCACCCCGTTGAAAGTCAACAAATGGGATGAGAAATAATGTTTTCGGATTACATAATCCAGAATTTGTTAAATTGTCCTGATTGTGTAATCTGAACTGCACAATAACAGAGGCAGAAGCCATCTATTTTGGCTGAGCCTCTATTTTGGTGCATTGTGCTTGCTTCCAAACATACATATCATGCTGGTGACATGTTCTAACAGTAAATCGAACTTATAACATTAAAATTATCAACACAACATTTTTTTTTTGGAGAGAAACACAACATAATTTTGAAACATAGCATTAATCAAATATAATTAAAATTATCCAAGATTACATAACATTAACAATTATCCAAATGTTACATCACTAAAAATTAGTCCAAGATGTTCAAACATAACATAATAAAAATCAACCCCTAATAACTACACCCGGACCACCGCCACCACCCCTGCCACCACCTCTGGCACCCCTGCCACCCTCAATAGCTCCCCGACGACGGTAAACCTTCCCATCACAACATACACATGGTCTCTTATGCAGGTCATCATTCCGCTAAGCTGTAAGTACCCATGCTATCCATCCTCCTGAGCAGCAAGCGCATCAAGGACCTCACGCTCCGGTGGCCTCGGCACCGGTACCAGGATATCAAAAAGAATCATGCGTGGATGAGACACCTAGTAAAACCACTCGATGTATCCATCTGCTGCCTCCACGCCATGAACTGCACGCTACACCAACTGGTCAACTGTCAGCCCATGATCAAGAGCATGCTGAAAGCGGAGTGAGATCTGCCCCAAATTAGTCTCAGGAGGTGCAACCTCAACGGGATGTCTCGGTATGGTCTGAACCCTCCCAAACTGACGAAGAACCCACTCCGTCAGATATCTCACTGTGCGATCTCCGTATCTGAGCCATCCAGAGAAAAGGCTAACTCGATCAAACGGACGTGCCTGACAGTGGTCTCCATATGGGCCCACGACAACACCACTCAGATCCAGCCTATCGAGATGGTTTATGTAGTTGTCTGGTGTGCCCAAAACCAGACAGTGGTATAAAAAGCATCACGCGTGGATCCCGCTCCTCCTGATATCCTACCCCGACATCATTGCTTCCCATACCTTGGAAGTGTTGATACACCCAAGCCTACAACAATGCCAACCACATATAAATATACAAACAATAAACACTTACATTTAAAAAAACAAAACATGATTTTTAATTTATACCTGCAACAAAGTCAAGTATCTTGCACCTGACCATAGTTCCAACGTGCAGCCTTGTTAAGCTTCCTATATAAGTAAACTAGTCTCGCAACTCCCCATGAATAATTAGCAACAAGATCAAGGTCTCTAAAGTACCTCAAGTAGACAACTTCCACAACAGTGGTGCTCTTGTCAGTGAAGAGCGTGATCCCCACCAAGTATAGCAAATACATGCGGACAACCTGGTCCCGCAACCTCCGCACCTCCTGAGTCACACCATACTCAGTCTCCAACGCCAACTGCTCCAACATACGGTCCTTGAAAATCCTCCTCAAGTAGCTAAATCGACAATGTGCACCTTTGGTCTGAGTCACCTCAACTAGAGCTTCACCTGGATCAGACCTCAACTGCTCCACCATCCACTCCACCGCGTCGTCCTGTGTGATAGGACTATGGGACGGAACCATGCCATCAATGGAGAGATGTAGCAAACAATACACATCATCAAGTGTCACTGTCATCTCCCCAAACGGAAGGTGGAAACTCGAAGTCTCCTCGTGCCACCTCTCCACAAAAGCACATATCAAACCGTTGTCAATCAGGTTGTAGCTGGTATCCTAAATTCAACCAAGACCGCTACCCTGCATTCTGGCTTCCCACCACCGTGCAACCATGATAAGGGTGGTATCGTCATCATGCGTCATCTTTATCTTCTTTCCGTTGTTGATGCATTTTATATTGCCACGCCACTGCAAATAATAAAAAACAATACCTAAACATCAGTTTACACTAATGGCTTCACAAACAGAGCAGTTCAACAATTTATTAAAGTAACATTAATAAACATCAATTTCACGAATATAAACATCATTTTCACAAAGATTAACAACATATTAAAGTAAGTTTAAAATTAATAAATACCACGCCATCAGCCGCATTCCTGGCCACGTGCACATGGTACCTCCACAACAGGCTAGTGTCGTGTGGGCCACCGGGGTAGTCATGAAGTGGTTCAGGGTCCACCACACGCTTCTTCTTTGTCCGCCTTCGTCGCGGCTGCGTGTCTTCCATATCCCCCTCCATTGCCTAAAGCTCCTCCTAAAACTCGTCCTCCTCCATTTGTTGTTGCTGCACGTCCATATCGTCATGCTCCTGCTCATGCTCCGGTTCCGGCTGAGGCTCGACATTAGTACGACGTCCTCTGCCACCCCGACACCTCGGAGGAACAACACCTTCCTCCTCCATCTGTTGGGTACGCTCCCTCCTACGGGAAGCATGCCCTGCCTCCCTTACGCGCCGAGTAGAGGACGAACCTTCTCTAACATGTATATTAGGGTAATGAAATTATGGTAATCAAATAAACACAAAACAGAAGCAAAAAAATATTCTGGGTGTTTCCAGATTTCAATTGTCGGACTGTAACAATCTAATTCAGAAAACGAAATCCTGATTGCTCCAGACCAGAATTCTAAAAAAAATTCGGACAAATTAACCATGCATGTATACAGAAATCGAAATAACCTTCCATGATGTTTGACAAAGGTTGAATTGCGGTCCTATTAAGCAAGAAAACTCCAAATTTGGACAAGATCTGTGGTTTACGGATTTTGGGAGAGAGAGAGAGAGAGAGAGAGAGAGAGAGAGAGATAATGATGAAAGTGAAACTGTAAAACTGTAAAAATGGGGTGTGAAGTTCCTTTTATACTTTGCAATTGTTCGGAAAACATAATCCGGAATGCATATAGTGTTTTCAGATTATATAATTTGAAGGGCATGTTGGTAATTTGCATTGGGCGCATGAGAAAGCCATAGGGGGGAAAGTAACTCTCACAAAATAATCGTGATTCCTTCCTCTTTTTTTGTCCAACTAAGTTTCAACAAACCGCTTTATCACGTATACCATTTTTTCACTTAAGGTACATGCAGGTACCAATCCAATGGAGGCATTGTTATGAAACATGTCATCTATAGAATTAGAAAAGAGAAAAGGAAAAAAAGAAATTTAATATAATTCTTATAAACAATGAAATAATATTTTTTTAAATATAAAAGTCAACACATAGCTCTTTATTTTATAAAAATAATTATTAATTTATAAATGTAGGAAGAAAGAGTTTCGATAGACTTCAATTTGCAAGTGTACTGTAGAAGTTTCTTTTAAAGAAAATGCTAACAAATGCCTAATTATATTGTTAAAGAAGCCAAAAAAATAAACTTCTACATAAAAAATTGTGTATTTGTTACTTATACAAATATTTGATTTGCATTCGCAATATGTACTCTTTTTATGAGTTGTTTAAACTTAAAAAGCAATTGTTAACATGACCAAATATTGGGTTAATCGGCTTTTACCCCCCTGTCATTTGGGGGTCTTTTGGTTTACCCCCTTATGGAAAAAACTTGAAGATTCTCCCCGGTAAAATAAAGATTCTTTGGTTTAGCCCCCACAGCCAACAATCAGCATCTGACTGAATAAATTTGATGATGTGGCATACTGACATAGTATTTCATTTATTTTTTGATTTTTTTTAATTTCCACCTAGAACAAATAATAATTTTTTTTACAAAAAATAATAATAATAAAAAAAATTAGTTTTGATTTTTTTAAATGTCCACTTGGATTAACATGTCTTTCTTTTTTAAACAAAAACCCAATTAATTTCCCTTCTATATTTCTCCATTCACGCCACCATCATCTCCCTCCCTTCCATCTCTTTCTCTACCATCTCCTTACTTTGTTCTTCATCACCATCACCACTATCTTTCCATAAAAACCATCACTACCTTTAAATATACCTCTAAATTCCCTTCCATTTGTTCTCACAATAACAAAATAAAATCAAACCAATATACCCATTCTTCACACACATTCCAAAATTCAATATCAACAACTGTCAGCAACAACATGAATGAAATCAGAACAGCCAACAACAACATCTGGATGCAGAAGGTGAAATCGAAACCAACAGCCAGCAACAACAACCATGAAACCGGATCTTGGATGACGAATTTGTGAAACCCAGCTACCAAAAAACGAACCCGTGAAATGCAGACAAGATCTGGATAAAGAAGGTGAAATTCATATGAGAAAAAAAAATCTAGCAACACCATTAGATTGTTCAACAACAACAACACCAAAAAAAACTTAAATAAATTTTGGGTTTGGATTTTAATTTATGTATATGGAAAAAAACATAGAAAGAGAAGAGAAGGGAGAGGAGAAGAGAAGAGAGAAGACAAGGAAGAACAGAAACAGAGAACTGAAGTGAAGGAAGAAGAGAGAAGAGGATTTATCGTTGGAGAAGAAGAGAAAGAAATGGGATTTTTAATTTATCATTAGGGGTATTTTAGGTAGTTCAGATTTTTAACATAATTTTTAAAATAAAAAATAAAAAAATATGATGTGTCAGTGCCACTTCACCATCCTTACACAATCAGCATGCCAAATAATCAAATTTATTTAATCAATACCAACTGTTGGCTGTGAGGCAAATTCTATGGTACACCCGATATATTTGAGTGCACCGGTACACTCACTATTTAAATTAATAGTTAAATAAGTTGTTTTTTAAAGAAAAATATTATTTTTTATCATTTATAATTATAATAACTA
>Ga0315915_1005085_pt1 | contig 16464 bp, 9 predicted proteins | sample MpolbnodulesMG_FD_207738 | JGI IMG/M metagenome (GOLD analysis project Ga0315915, IMG submission 207738) | Medicago polymorpha root nodule microbial communities from Los Angeles, California, United States - branched nodules | ecosystem: Host-associated > Plants > Roots > Nodule | place: USA... | reverse complement strand
TAAGCTGTTTTGAATAAGCTATTTTTTAAAATAAGTTGTTTTGCATAAAATAAGTTGTTTTAAATAACAGTATGAACTTTATAAATAGAATTTATTTGGGCTGAATTCATTAAAAGAAATAAAAAAATGTTTACTTTTCTCACCCTATGCCTTTCTTGCACGCTTTATTTGTTTTTTCAAAAACGCCCTCAGAATTTATGAATTATATAGCTCGAAAATCTCAAGAATATTTACGTAAAAAAAGAGCGCGCTAAAAAATAAACAGGGTGGAAAAAAAAAATCAATAAGGGGCCAACTTTGGGCCCCATTTATATGTGGGGCTTGCAATTTTGAGGCTTCTAAAAAATGGGGCTCATTATCTTTTAATATTTTAAACCCCCTTCACATATGAGTTGGGACCAAGATTGTCAAGGCTCCATAAATTGACAGCTCTACTTCGTACCATATCAACTGTCTTACTTCATTATTTTATATATATTTAGAAAAATGTATAAATAGAATAGAGAAAATAGCATTCTTACTAAAAATACCTTTATCATGCATTACTGTATATCATTACCATAAATACAAAATGAAAGATGTTCAAATGAGAATAATGCAAATATTATTAATTTGAGTGTGCAATTTGAAAAAAATTAAATAGTGTTGTATTAAACATGAAAAATGTCAGTTACTATGTTTTTTTTTTTTTGCAAATAGATTATTTGGGACAAAGTGGATAAATTAGTGTAGAAATAGAGGAACCAGGGTCCCTTTTGTAGAAAAAAAGGTTACACTTGCCACAATATTATATTTTGATGATTTGAAAATCATACTAAACCTTCACGAAGTCGGTAATACCATTGGTTTAATATCAAACGGTTAAGATCCACTTAAGCCGCGCACGTTAATTGCGTGTAACCCAAATCCAAAACAGAGAGATAATTATAGGAAAAAATTCAGAAATTTTTCAAATTCTTTGAATTTTCTTATTTATTTTTAGAGAATGATAAATTAATACTTATTGATCGGTCCGGTGACGATTGAAAAAATGGAACGGTTGTTCATGGTTCTCCGGTGTAGCGGAGATTGAATCTTCAAGGTGGAGGAGAAAGGTGCATGCAGACATATTAACACTCCAATGCTCAAGTTAGTATTTGTGGTTATGTGCATAAGTGTACCTTGAGGGTGTCGTTGAATCATCTTTATATAGACGTAGAGAGCGCTAACGGTTCTTGCGAAGTGCGGCGCCATCTTAGGAGGTCGTTGGAGATTATGTGGACGGTGGAGATGGAGTCAAGGCGTACTCCTGTGCGGTATCCGCATAGGGCTTCACGTGCTCCATCGCCGTATTCTACCATATTTTGTCTTGGGCTTTGGCTTAATGGGCCTTGCTCTTGTAGGTCTCTAGTCGGTTTGGAACACTTATAATCAATATATTTTTAATTTTAAAAATGTTATAACAATATAGATTAAAGTTGAAACTCATTAACGCTTATATGAGATGACACAGATCTCTTCTAACTTAACCAAGGTTCTGAGTTCGAATCCAACCTTGGGCATGCAACAGCGTTAAAACTCTTAGGGAGAGTTTATCACCCATTTGGGTCCCACTAAGCAGTTGTGCGATCGTAGAATACATGGCTTACACACAATAGATTAAATTTGAAGAAATTATATAAACCCTTTAAGACCCTCTCCAATTTCAAATTTTTTGTTTCCCCATATTACATGAATTTTGTATTACGAAGAGAACTAAACCCACAAAACTCTTCTAGTCTTTCCTTCCAAAACTCTCCATTCTTACCACTTACTTATTTCAAAGTCCTTCCATCCCTTTCCTCCAAACTCGCAAACAAAGCATTTATGTTAAACGGTGTATACATGACTCACAACACAAGTTGGATGATCTTGGACATTCAGCTGATAAGCTGGCTATTTAAATATTGGGGTCACAAATATTTATTACGCTAATTATTTTTGCCCATTACAAAGTAAAGGAGGTCCCCAATATTAGTAAATGGTCCTCATTCTTATACTTATACGACCCACGTGAAAATGCAAGCTGCAGAACAAACAGAATGTAGGCAAGTTCCATCAAGTTTCGGACCTTTAAAGCCTTTTTCAAGCTTGATATATATGATATGATATGATACATGCCAACATCTCTATATTTGGCACACACGCTTTTTGAGCAATACCTTTCCCTATAATTCTCCCATACAATATACGTGTGATGAAATGAATTGCCTAAACAAGAAAAGAATTGGACAGAGCTCACCATGTTACCCTGTTATTGCTCCTTAATATATCTTCCTAGCTATCTTTCAAACGTAAGATATAACTAATATCTCATTTATTGTATCTGCTTATCACGCAAAAATTCTCATTCATCTCTGTTCCTTACGTATACTTTATTTATTTGGTTAGAAATTAAATGGGTCAATATTTACATTAACAAGCTAAATAAAGTTTTAACCGATACGTACTCAGTTGGTAGGAACATTGCATAATATATGTAGGGGTTGGGGGTTCGAACCTCGGACACCCCACTTCTCCATATTTAATATGTGTGAGCTTCAGCCACTAGGTTACTTGACACAAAAAAAAATAAAAAAAATTAACCGATACAAATTTATAAAATTTGTAGTGGGTTAAAAGTCTATATCATTATCATATAGATTATTTATTGAAGTTTTTCACATACAAAAACTATTTGATATGTTATTTAGATCTATCAAGTTAAGATTTTATGTATATTTGCTGCAAAAATCATTGATAATGATGGATCTCAATAATATATCGAGATGAAACACAAAATTTGAGTCCTCAATCTTTTGCACTATACTGTCAGAAGTTTTTACTCCCCTGAAAATGCGTAATTAGCACCCCCCGACCATGTCTAATACAATGAGCCCACTCCCCAGCCACTTGAGTATCAATATTGTATCACATGCTTTTAAAATTAATTTTGGCAAGACCCTCCACATATAAAAACAGTTTGCAATCCATGTGAGGAAGTATATATATTGGAACTATAATAAGATTTAAATACACAATGATGAATCTTTTCTTATCTTCTAGTCTCTTCTCTACCATTTTGATATGCCGACAACTTGCATATCTTATACAATATTTTGTTCAAAGATTTACAAACGAGATCATCATCATCCATATATCGATCTAGTCCCCAAAAAAAGTGTTGTTTGTCGTCTAGTTAAGTCGACTTCTTAATTTAATCACTTTTCCATTCTTGCACTTTCCAATTTGAGCTATAATGTTAATGTATACGTACCTTACTAGTACCCAATCACATCTGACCAACTAATATGATGCAGTGCAACGCAAATAACACGTTTATATGTCACCTGTCTATAAAAATATTCTTTTTAATACATCAGCAATAAAGATTAAAAGTTTGACATGGTGGCTTGTGGGATCATTACATCTATACTGTTAGCATGATGACAATTGCGTTTAGATGCAAATTATATTAAGAAGATATGACATATTATTAGACATGGCAACAAACTCCGCATCTGCCAGATCCGATCACCCCTGTTTCGAATTTAACGGAGAAAAGTCGATTTAACCGGGTACAGGTTTAACCGGGTGCGGGTGTGGGGGAAATATGGAGTTTAGTATGGGTGCGGGAAACGCTTACACCCGCCCACACCCACCACACACACACACACACCCGTGTGGGGGAAATTTGGAGTTTAGTACGGGTGCGGGAAACGCTTACACCCGCCCCGCACCCACCACACACACACACACCCCCACCCCAACCCCATCCGTTTTTTTTTTTTTTTTTATTAAATTTTATAATCTTATTTCGATAAGCACCAACCTATTTTAATATATTATTACTCTTTAGAAACATATTCATTATAATTATTTTGCTCTTTTGAAAAAAGTTTATTAGATAAATAATTATTTAATATAATTATTATGTTTTCGTTGCTATGAAAAAATATGCATTTTTTAAATATTTTATAAAAAATAAAGTTTTCGCCGGTGGGGTGAGGGTGGGGTTGGGTGTTCAATTTTTACCCCCGATATGGTTTGGGAACGGGGGCGGGGGCGGGTGCATGGAAGCGGGGGCGTGGACGGGGATACTCAAACCCACCCCCTATCCGCCCCGTTGCCATGTCTACATACTAAAGTTAATGAATTAGACTTTAAATTGTGGTTCATCTTGTAAGGGCGCGCAGTCAAACGTGATTAGCTAGGACAACCATATCTTAGTTATTTTTTAGACTTCTTCGAGTTGTATCATGCAATATCAACACATCCTGATTATTTGATCAAGAGGGAAGATCGACATTTAGGTCAACATATATATCTGGACTTCTGAAGTACTAGTAAATATGAGGAAAACATGCATAAGAAGATTTAATGAGGATTTTCCACTAGTGGGATTGAGTATGAGGGCTTTTACTATGAGACAAACACCTCTCAAAGCAATTCTAAAAAAATACTCAAATATGAGAAAACGTGTTTTGACAACCGAGATGTTTTTATACCATTTGTGTTTGATACTTTTAGATAGTGTTAGAGGATGTGAATCATCTTCAAAAAGAGTTAGGGATGCAACTTGTTACCGGCTTATGTTTCATTTTTGTGTAATTAAATATGTTTTATTGATTTATTTATTTTTTTGAATGACTCATTTGTTCAATCTAATGTGATTTTTGACCACACAGCATGTATGGTTTGGTTTCTGTAAAAAAAAAAAAAAAAAACACGGAGCGTGTACTATTTTAACTCTAGACAACCTAAAGTCTGCATACAATGAGTACCTCATGGCTCATGCTATGTCCCCTCCGAAAATAAATTTCTTGCAGCACAATTATAGATCTTAGTCGTCCAATCTAAATCAATTGTTGAAATAGTTTGAAACTAATTTACTAGTTGCGCCATACAATAACTACATGGCCAAAAGAAGTTAAAATTAAAACCAAGCAATTGAAAATTCTAAACCGGACTCTCCCTATAACGAATGATGGAAGCCGTAAAAAGAGGAGAAGAAGGAAGCTTTGATCAATGATTAGCCAAGTGACGTGACTTAGTTGCCGATCTTTTTTTCTCTAGCTAGTTTATTTTAGTAGTTACTTAGAATAGTGAAAAAGTGATTATCTAAACAAGCTAGATCAAGACTGATACAGCTTCAGAATGAATAAAGTGAGTCAGATATAGTAGACCATACCTAAAAGTTCAGAAACACTCAGAATGAGAGTGATAGCTAATATTAATGGAATAGCCAACTTGCTCTTTCCAAAAATATAGCCAACTTGCAAACTCCTTATTTAACCAAAGTAAGAGAAATAAAAGAGAGATAGATATGAAATAGGCAATAGCATTCATATGAGTTATTAAGTGACTCTCTCAAAGTCAGAAGAGACACTAAATACTACCGCCGAGGCTTAGCCTAGTGGAGCTGATGTTTCTGGACCCTAATGCCAATTCGCCCATAATTCTTTTGTCCCCTTTCTTTTACTTTCCCATCTACAAAGAAAGCATGTTAAAGTAAAGTAAATAAAGGAGTGTGTGTGGAGACAACAAACACAAACACAGACACAAAACAACATAAGCAATCAAAGCACATACTGTCCAGTAGCTACCAAGAGATGAAGATTCAATGTGATGTTTGTGAGAAAGCTGAGGCTACCATGTTCTGTCCTTCAGATGAAGCTGCTCTTTGCCATGGATGTGATCATACAATCCACCGTGCTAACAAGCTTGCAACCAAACACACTCGTTTTTCTCTTGTCCACCTCAACTCCAAAGACTACCCTCTTTGTGATATATGTCAAGTATGTATACACCATCATTTTTTTTATAAAAACGGTCGCGGTAAAGGTTGCCGTCGCATCTGGATCTTTAATATTTTAAAGAATCTCAGTCAGATGTGACTAATGCAACCACAACTCTAAAATGGTCATTAATGCCACTTTAATTAATAATAGCTTGTATTTTTGTTGCAGGAGAGACGTGGATATCTATTCTGCCAAGAAGACAGAGCGATTTTATGCAGAGAATGTGACCTTCCAATCCATAGAGCAAATGAACATACACAGAAACATAACAGGTTTCTTCTCTCTGGTGTGAAGCTTTCAAGCAATTCTTTAGACCCAGATTCATCATCCACCAGTATTGGCTCTGAAGCAAGAAACCACTCTAGTAGATCAAAAGCAAACATAATACCAAGATCAGTTTCCAATGAAAATGCGAGTTCTTCTTGCATGGCTGAAGACAACATGGCTAGTGACACTGGTTCTGTTTCAACAAGCAGCATTTCTGAATACTTGATTGAAACAATACCTGGTTACTGTTTTGAAGACTTTCTTGATGCTTCTTTCCCATCTAATGGTTTCTGTAAGGTTTAATTTGCTCTATACCCTTTAATTACATATATTTAAACTTAAATTTATAATAACAACTAAGCCAAATACCACTTTTGGTCCTTTTAGTCTGACAGAATTTCCAAGTTAGTTTTTTAAGTTTCGAAAGTTTCAAATAGGTCCTTTAAGTTGGTAATCACCATTTCAAAAGTTTCAAATAGTTCCTTTTAGTTTGAAACTTAAAGAACTAACTTGAGAATTTTGTCAAACTAAAAGGACCTATTTGGCCTAATAACTATCTACATACATAACTCTTCAAAAGAAATATCTACTTACATAATACTTCCTCCATTACAAAACAAAAGCAAAAGGAAATTTCACAAAATTGATGTATTTGGCTCAAAAAAAAATTCAAATACATCAACTTTCTTGACTTACTTTTGTTTATATTTTGTAAGGGATGAGAAGTATAGTTTATGGAAAGGTATAAGATAGTTATTAAAATATTACAATATTTTTATAGAAAGGTATTTAGATATTTAAGAAGATATTTCTTGGATAGCATTTAAGAAGATATTTCTAAAAGTAAATATTAAATAGTCATATGAAGATCTTATAATAATGTATCTAGGAGAATGAATGACAAACTCTTCTGGGATTTAACAGACTTTGAATTGTTTTGTTCATGCAGAAGCAGAATCATTATTCGGCATTTGAGTACCAAGATATTCATGTAAACAAGTTTTTGTTTCCTCAAGTAACGTGTGTACCTCTAGCTCAGGCTGAATCAGCTCATCTAATTACTCCTACTCCTTCTAATATTAGCTCAGTGGTTGGAGTTAAAGAAATTCCAAAAGTGAACACTTCAAAATGGAGAGGTTATGGATGTACAGTTTCAGGAACTGGTGCTGCATTCATAAAAAAATCTAGACACTTTCGATGATTAACTGTTTGTAAAAATATGTTGGAAAATACTCCTCTATATTTTGCTTTCTGCATTTCCTTACGATTCATTTATGTTTATTTTTTCTTTGATGTTTCTTTACTATGTTTTTCAAATTAACATCTACTATTTTGGTCTCATATTTATCTTAACTTAAAAAACCTGAAATGATCAAATTCACATCTACTATTTTGGTCTCATATTTAGCTTAACTTAAAAAACCTGAAATGAGCAACTCTATGGAGTTTCTAGAGGATTTTTAGGAACTTTTAGAATATCGCTTAGTATTAAAATAATTTGTGAAAGAAAAAGTGCCAGTATGGTCCTCTTCAGCAACTCTAGGAGGGACCTATAGAGATTTTTTAAGATTGCATAGTTAGAGTACAAACAAAAAAAGCGCGTGGATTGTTTAATGATATTATGGCTGTACAGTATGGGAGAACTTGTGTACCATTAGGATATCAATGTTATGCAACATTGGCCAATGAAGGTGTGCCACATAGCACTTCACATGCATATTTTTTCTCTTTTCTCTTTAGACCTTTCTATGTGGCACACCTTCATTGGCCAATGTTATATAACATTGGTATTCCAATGGTACACAAGTGGTGTCCGTAGTGTATGGTGGTGTGTATTATCTAGATAAAGATAAATATAACATTATAAGGCATTTTAATATTACAAACATTTTTTTTCTTTCAAAAAAAAATGTTATAAACATTTTTTTTAATTCAACAAGACTGAAATAAAAATAAAATGAGAAACTACAAGAAACTAAACATGACTCATTTAACTTTTTCTGAATTTTCATCTCTTATCTTATTTGAGTCATTTTTGTTGATGTGACCAATTTACTAACAAATGACATCGTTTATTAGGATTTTTTTTGCTAAAATGGACATTCGGTATGATCATATAACTAGGTTGCATGTACAAAAGAGACATCAAAAGTAGATGAAGTGGAAAACTTTAAAAAAATATGAAAATTGGGAACAAAAAATTGGTTTTTAAAATAGAAGACTTAAAAATTTTATTTTTTTTAAATAGTTTGTCTAAAAGTGCATTTGTACCAAAGATTTAGGATCCGACTCCTACTTAAACATATCATTGATCTTTTCCATCATAGCACCATCCTATCAACACCTCCAACATTGTACAAAAGGACTTCAGAGCACACTTGCACCATCAATCTCGTAACACTCATCCCCTACCCGTGCATGATCTTTCATAAACACTCTAGAGCTCAGCTTGGTTTGTCCAAGATTTTTGGCAAAAAATTATATATCCAAATATCCCTCTCTTCACGTAGTAAACCTCCACAACTAGTCAAACTTCCATTCCTTTTCGACGCGTCATTTATGTTAAGACAAAGTCATCCTAGTAGAGGAGCAACCCAACTAAGGTCAACACACACTCGTGTGGGCCCCCCACAAATATAAGAATCCACCTCCTTCGTGGAGTTAAATGAGTAAAGCATGTTTACCACAAAATCCAAAGGTCTATCATCTCCACAAGTAAATTACATTAAAGCCCTCAACGGTTGTTAACTACCGTTGGGGGAACCGGTAGCAGTTAACTGCCGCTGCCTCCAACGGCAGTTAACTGCCGCTACGTGTTTGGTTCCATTTCCAACAGCTTACCATCCATTTTTCATAACCAAAATTTTCATACTTAAACAAATTCATCCAAAATTTTCATCCTTAACATGATAAACAAATTTTTTTCATCCAATTACAAATTCATGAATATAAAATGTACGAAATAATATTTAACAGGATAAAATTAAAATGCAAGAAATAATATAAAAGGTACGTACGAAAATGTATGGAACATGTCATAATAATACATCGCCATCATAGTCAAAAAGTACATAAAAAAAAGTCTAATCAGAATCAACCCTGCTGTCTGCCGTGCCTTTGCCCCCTACGCCGCCTGGCAATCTGATACGTAAGGGCAGGGTGGCCAGTACTAGCTATCCGCATCACCTCCTGAATAATCTCCTTTTTAGTCATCTCGTCGCTCCTGGCCACAATATCATCAGTTATATGCACCACATCCCGGATGATCGTCAGTGTGTCAGGCATATCCCTGAAATCCCTCATCCGCATACCCGGCATACTGATGCGCCTGTGTCGGATCAACCACCTAGGAGGAGTAATCCATCTGTGACTGTGAACCTGACCCCTCTTCTCCACCTATCCTCAAATTCCCTACGTCTCCGGGTCATTGGAACATACAGGTTTTCAACCTCCATCTCCTTTCGAGCACTATTTGTCATAGCAGGTTTACCTTTGTGCACCCTACCCTCTCTAATACGCCGCTCCCGCGCATGCTCCTCCCCAGCTATATCTATACAAAAACAAATTAAAAGAAGACATAAATATGTGGGCAATGTATACCTTTACGGTAACATGATTCTAAGGCGTTGAACATATCATAAAAATCTAAGGCATTGAACCTAAGGCAAGTAACATGTAACTTATTACAAATTTTACTTAGGCATTCATAAAAATCCAAACTTAGAATCATTCAACTTAGGCATTTACATATCGTATAACATTATGTCATTCTTAAACTTGCCAAAAAATGTAAAAATCCAAGCTTATAATAATTATAACATATATACATTATAAAATTTAACATATTTGGAAGAGAAAAAAATCACAAAAAAAAAGCAAGATTATCTCACTTAGGCATTTCATCAAACACTTTAAGTGCATTCTAAATTACTGGCACAATTACTAAAATTCCAACTTCTAAACAACTACATTGTACCTATACTTACTCTAATCAACGATTTCAACATAAACAGTCCTAAACAACATCAAATTCTATAATAATTTGTAATTTCTAAACCTATCCTAAACACTAACATTTTGCTAAAATTATGAAAATACAACCCTAAACAACCTACATTGCATGTAAATAGGAAGAAATGAACTTACTTGTGAATTAATTGATAAAATTTGGATGATTTTTAAGCAAAATGAAGTTTGGGTGATTTTTCAATTATGTTGGAGTGAAACTTGCATGTGTACTGCAACCAGAAACTAGAGTTTCTGCGTTCTTAAGTCACAGTTCACAACGGCAGTTAACTACCGCTGGGTCCAACGGTAGTTAACTATCGCCCGGGGCCTTTAGGTAATTTTCTTGTATCATTGTGAAGTTATCGATGTCAAAAAAGCAATTTTCTCTCCACAGCTAACATGTCCTAATCCGAACAACATCCCAATCAAGGTCCATCAATTGATTTATGTGCCGGTTTAAATTGTGATTAAACCATTTCTCCAAACTGCCAAAGCCTAGGGGCAGTCCCTTAACACATGCAATGTAGTTTGCTTCTATCGCCCACAATGCGAAACCAAGAGTTCCACAAACTCCACTTTGCCATTCTCACATTGATACGTAATTGATTAGGGAGAGCTTGCCAAATGAAGGCTCGATAACTCTTTCCAGAGCATCAATAGGCCACTTAACATTTTATAAGCAGTGGCCATAGAAAACCGGTCCAACTGATCACTAGACCAAAGTTGAACATCACCTCCATTATCATCATGTGGGGTAAATTACTCGCAACTTTCACGATTTTACCTTCTCAGAAATATCATGCACCAAATTGCAAATTCTTTTATGATCGTCAATCTATTTTAGCCAAACGACTTGAACCTCTTATCTTCAACAAACCAACCTTTATGATACAAACATCATTCATATGATAAATTAAGAATGTTCTACTTTATCAGCGCAATTACTACAATATTCTTTCAAGTCCATTGAAGGCATAATATCGTTAGCAAAATTCATAAAATTAGTATATGATTGAATACGGATTATATCATCAAGTACATTAGTGTGAGATTACTAAGGTGAAGAAAGGATCTCGTGTTAATAACATAAACTAAATCATTAAACACATTCCATTTAAATAAAAAAAAAACTTAATCAAGTTACTTGTATAGTTATTGCCAAATTTTCATCCAAACAATAATTTACGGATCAAATTAATTTATACACGCTCGCAGTATGAAGATATTTTAAAATGATAATTAATCATAATCATCATAAATGTTGACTTGAATTATAAATACTAAAATTATACTAACAACACACTCTTTAATTGGTTCAAATTCATAAGTCTCACTAAATTTATGAGGAACTTGCATGATATAGTGGAAAATATTTGAATTTCATCATACCAGAAAGTAGAAAAAGATCTCCAAAAGCACCTGCACGGTGCAGCACCTGTGAGGACCCTTAGATCTAAAAAAGAAAATTTACGTTACTAGATAGAGGATCCCTGTTTCGTGTGTTGAGAAGTACTTCTCTAATTGGTTCTGGTTTGTTGACAAAGAAAAACTTTACATAGGAAGTATATCAAAATTAAACTCATTTACGTGTTATAATTTGATTGAAAATCTAGATAATAAAAATTTAAAAAAGAAATTCAGTGTATATTCTCTCCAAGAGAGTCAAGAAAAATATCACGGCTCTTATACTCAGCAAAGGAATAACCAGAGGATTTGCAGTAAAATACTACTGTATTAACATACATTGTTCATATATACTTCAGTGGCAGCCTTTGCACCCTTTCCCTTTTTTACATTCTTTCTCCGCTCCCCTTTGTTTTCCCCTATTATACAATTCCCCATGGGAAGTTCAAAAGAAAGAAGATATTGATGTACCTTTCAAACGGTCTTACATATAGGCAAACTAATAAAAGAATTGCACCCCTAATTGCATGGGATATAATAATTCAATGCGATAGAGCCTGCAAACATTAAAACAGCAGAAAGTTAATACCCATTAATAATTTTACATCATTTGAATAGGCGGCAAAATAAATATTAAGATAACAGCAAAGACCTCTGTTAATAAGGTCAAGATGTAAAAGCAAATAGTCTATCTGTAATATTTGTGCGGCATATAGGACACTCAGAACAAGCTAGTGAACAAGATTTACACACTGCAAGAGCAAACAAGAGGCTGTTAGTATACTTGCAAAAAAAAAATGCCAAGAATCTGAGGGAAATAGTTTCAGACATCTATTGAAAATACTTACAACAAAAATGTCGGCATGGAAGAAGAATAGCAGCAGTTGGAGATTCAAAACATACTTTACAAACATGGGAATTGGCATCACCGTTTCCAAGGTACTTGAGTTCTTTTTCCTTCATCTCTTGCATACGTGCCTGAAATCACAACATTGCAACACAAAAACAGTCTCTCAGCAGACCGTTCTGGCAAAAGTTATAAATTTTGCAGTAAATATCAAAGAAATTATGCGCTTAGTCATTGGACTTAATCATCCAAGTTCAAAAATAAAAGAGTAATTACTGCAGAAACTGAAAGCAGCGCTATGTTATACTCAGGTTATCCAACTGTTAGAATATTAAGAAAATACCTTCAGATATGTTTATTGTTTCTAAATATAATTCAGAGTAGATGGAACTGTGTGTTGCTAGTATTCCTTGGGATAATAGTATAACTAGGCACATTGGGTGGGTTAGTATTTTTGATCAAATTGATTTCCTGTTAGCCAGTCTATATAGAAAATCCGTTCAGAATTTTTTTAAGACAAAGAAACACTAAAATAACTGCAGTACGCTGTTACCTTGAGGCGCACAACCAGGGGTTCTTCCTTAGGAATTTCACTATGTGGTTTTGATACATCCAGATGCTGCTCCTTAGAGACAAAATTACACTCATGGTCATTATTTTGTTGACCGTTTATGTTTTCAGCCCCGTCAAATTTTTTATCAATGTTTGATTCTGAGACAATTCCGCCTTCTTTTTTTAACTTAGCAACAAGGACCCACATATTAGCTAAATCGTTCTCCAAGGCTTCCTCTCTTTTCTTGGCTTCTTCAGCCTTTTTCCTGAACTCCTCTTCCACAAATTCTTTCTCAGACAATGCAGACTCCAGAGCTGCCTCTCGCTGTTTCCTGGCCTGCAGTTCAAGCCTCAAATCATCAGCATCGAGACTCCATGACTCAAAGTCATCTAAGCCAGCTCCTGAAAGGTCATTAGCACGGCTAGAAATCCTCCCCTTCCTCCCAGATCTTGCATCACTGTACTTACGGTTAACACCATTAACCATTTGGACGGCAACACGGGAGTTGGCCAGGTCTCGTACAGTCATCAATTCTTTTTCCAACTTTGCATTTTGCAATGAAAGTTTTGTCACTTCCCCAGCCAAATTCTTCAGTTCTACAGCAGCAGCAGAGGCCAGTTCTTTGGCATAAGAAGCTTCCTCCGATAGTTTCTGATTCTGGACACGCAACCCACTATTGTCTTCTGACAAGTGAACTTGCTCTAGCTTAAGTTTTTCATTTTCAATTTCCTGAAAACAAGGAAGAAAATGTCAGCTCAGTCCAATCAACACAACATTGTATCATCGTTCAGAAGCCTTAGGAAATGTTACAAATTGGTACCAAAATACATTTTAATGGTAGAAACTGTCTTTTATTGATGGCAGACACGTTTACAGGAAACAATTACGCACACTATAGATAATATATAATTCACACATAAATTAAGGATAGAGATATATAATACACAGTTACTATCCAAAAAGTTCGAGAGTCTTGGTCTCTCCCTCCAAGAATTTGAGAGCTTAGTCTCTCCCACCCATAACCATTCAGAAATATCCCATAACTTCCCTATTTATAACACAAAAACATAACTGCCACACATAACCATAATTGTCCTAATTAAAATATCATATAGGAATAGGATAACTGCCTTATTTCAATACTCAGAAGCGTCTAACAGAAAGATTATAAATTACAATGCCAATAAGTGATTTCATAAGTAATAAATGCAGAGGAAGTATTTTGACATGCAGTGGGAAAAAACATCATAGTTGCAAAAGTGAACAAAACAATTGAATGAAATAGAAAACATATAATCCATCAAACTGTACTGCTTTGAAAAAAAAATCAGTTACCTGGGATTGTATCTTCTTTTTTAACTCATTAATGTCTTCTCCGGATGCACATTGTTCAGAAGATAATGATGTACCACTAGAACTTGCTGTTAGTTGCTGCTCCAGTTGCTTCAACTTTTCTTGCAACTCTCTGTTTTCAGAACACTGTTGACAAAAGAAAATTTAAAAGTGAGGCTGTCAGATATAAACTTCGTAATATATGTACAACGAATCAATACAACTTTTAGGACAGAAAACCCAATAAAAGTATTGCATATGGGGCGCAAATTGCAAGTGAAGACACGTACCTTATCATTTAGCTGCTCCTGAAGGACACGGTTGTCTGCAGATTTAATCTACAGATGTTTTGAAGAGACATATTATGTATGGTTAAAAATTATCAATGTCGACCAAGGTGTATGCTGAATGAGTACAATTCAATGACCAAATACAAGTGTGTACAAAAATCATTATTTTGGAACTAGATTACTACCCAAAAAACACTCCAACATTGCTAAAATACTACTCACCTCCAACTCAAAGGCTTTTTCATTACATTGAGTCGTTAATCTTGAGACCGTCTGTCATAACAAACCCAGAGAAAAAAAATCATGAATGAGTATCATTAAATCATTTACCTTAATATGCAGGCTTCAAAACTGTAAAATTGTCTAAATACCTGCTGCATTTCAACTAGTGATGAATTAGCCATAGAAGATTCACCAGTCTCAGTTAATCGTTGTTCTAACAGCCTCATTTGCTTCCTTTTTTCTTGGATTTCACGTTCTAAGTTTTCAATCTGTAATTATAAAAGTATTTTCTAAGAAGGCATGGTGTATCAAAACTCCATAACATTTTTGCAAAACTGTTTGGCATCAAAAAAACTCGATAACACTGTAGGTATGTACATTGGTGTAAATTAGACCAAACAGTATATAGAAAGGTGTTTGTTACTCTTTCATGCAAATACAATTAAGTGAAAAAGTGTTTGAAAACGAGGCAGAATACCTGACTTTTGGATCCATCAGGGTCATTTACAGACTGCTCAATCAAGCGCTTCATTGTGCTGGTACTGAAGGCAATATCTCCAGCTAGCATCTTGACTTGCTCAACAAGAAGATCCATCTGATCGGATATTGAAACCCCACCCTACAATTTTGAAAGAGTGTGTAGTGACCGACCACTAAAAGTAAGAAACATCAATGAAATACAATACTCAAGTGAAGGTATGGTAAAAAAATAAAAGGAAAGATATTGGCACATCCACTCAAGCACTTTTCACCATGGTTTTGCTAAGTTGTATCATATATCTGATAGCAGTCCCCTGATATAAATGTCCTAGGATGGTTAAACTACAAACTATATGTTAAATTAAATGATGACATGTTGTCATTACGTAATTTTTAGGACTTATTTTGACAAATTTGATAGAGTTCAGAGCAATATGAATGGTGCAGAGGCGTTAAAAAGCGAGAAAACAACTAAGAGCTTGAAGCAACAAAACACGGCGCGATTGCTTACATCGTGACGCGAATTTATAGGCAGGGAGGCAAGTTTTGGATTGCTGGAAATCGTGACACGATTGCGGGAGGCGTGTCACGATTGTGAAGAAGGATCTCGAAGGACTCTAGGTTGTTATAAAATCGTGACACGATTGGACACAGGCGCGGCGCGATTTTTCGATCAGAAAATATTTCCTATTTAACCAGAAGTCAGGGCCAGAAACAAGGGTTACAATTTTGGGGAGCAAAAGTGCGATTTTGAGACCTGAAGACTGCTTGAAGGGCGATTTCCTCATCCTTTATTCAGTTCATGTATGTTTTAGTTATTTCATTGATTATGTTATTCGTAAACTCGATTATGAGTAGCTAAATCTCTCAGAGATTAGGTCTGAGATGAATCTGTGTAACCCTAATTGATCCATGTTGCTGTGAAACTCTATTTAGTATGAATGACAATCTAGTTTTTATTCAATTCAATTGTTCTGAATGCTTTTTATATCATGATCACATATAAATCTGATTTAGTGAGAACGAATGACTACTGACCCTAGCTTTCGACTTAGACCTAATTGAATTGTTCTAATAAACATGGTTAGTCTAGGAATGGATAATCGTTTATTAGTAATATTAGGTTAACGTGCTCTAAACCTTCAAAGATTATTAGACCACCTAAGGAATTAGGGGCTGTAGTTTGAGAAGAGGGTCCTAACTCAAGGGATTGATTAGGACTATTTTGTTAATTATCGTGAACTAGAGAATCATTCATAAGAA
>Ga0315915_1005083_pt1 | contig 16464 bp, 9 predicted proteins | sample MpolbnodulesMG_FD_207738 | JGI IMG/M metagenome (GOLD analysis project Ga0315915, IMG submission 207738) | Medicago polymorpha root nodule microbial communities from Los Angeles, California, United States - branched nodules | ecosystem: Host-associated > Plants > Roots > Nodule | place: USA... | reverse complement strand
TTCCAACAAATAATGGTTCCCTTTCAGTTGGAGACAGGATTATTGTTTGGAACTGTAGATCTACTTTAGCACACTGCATGAAAACATCTAACATCAAAATAATTCACACATATTCAAATAAAAATGGCAATAAAAATGCATGTGACTATATCAAATAAAAATGTTAACATATTTGTTAGCACATCATTTCTTTAGTAGGATTATTTATGTATTTTTAAACTTATGAGAATCAACTTATTAGATGACTGTGTAAATTTGATTGTTTATAAACATTGAACTCCAAGTATATATATGTCTGTGTGACTCACCACATATCTGGTTTTACAGTGCTTGTATAGATCTACATTGCTGTACTTAGCCACATGAAAGAAAAGATAATGTATAGGCTGAGAAAATCTGCAATTGAACATTATTCGAATATGTAAGCAAACATAATAGGGTAATATTAATTTAAATATGCATCATTGTGCATAAATAATTAAAAATTACCTCCTGGTATGGGTGAGAGCCTTTTGAGGTAGATAGTGGCTAATCTCCAACCTACCAGGCCAGCCAAGTGTAAGCCTGAAAAATGCAGAAAAAATAAACAATTCTCAGTTCAGAAAATAATATTTATTCAATTGAGCGCATTATCCAAGGATCGTTCGGGGAATCTAGATTACCAAGGTCCCTTTCCCTCGATAACCAGAGAGTTATACAAAAAAGGAAATAAATAAAAAAAAATTAGGCATGTTGATTTGAGAAATGTAACACCGAAGTTTTGTTCCGAAATTTAGGGTTATACAAAAAAGGATCTACTTACGTAAGTGGCGTTGATGATTTCCTGAAAGCCTGTTACAAGGAAAGAAACAAGGAAAATGTTAAGCTATACATTTTGATTTCAAATATTTTCATAAAAGTTGTTAGAATGTTAAAATCTTAAACAAACTAGATGTTCTAGGTCAAGAAAGATTTTATTATGCCTTTGCTCTCAGGATGGTTATGCGGCTCGACGTAATTTTTCCTGCTACTGTTCCCTGGATGCAACAGAGAAAATATTTCTTCACAATCAAGCTAACAATGAAGTTATGATACTAAAATATTAAATAATGAACATAATCTATTTTACCTCCCACGTCTGAACATAGTCTTGTATTTCTGCGAGGGTAGGGAAATACATGCTCGCACTCGGATACGAGGGAGACAAGCTTGGCATCGGACGAAGCCAAGTGTTTGCTCCAAATGCAGGAAGATTATACGCTGCCGTGTTATTATTCCTCAGGTACTGCTGGTAGGCCTGAAAATGTTGTCCCACATGCTGAACCGAGAAGTTGCCCACTTGTCCTCTAGCAAAACTAGGAGTCATGGAAAACTGGTTTTGTGATGAGCCTGGTTGAGGTTGCTGCATCTGTGAGTTTCCCATTACATTATGAAATGTAAAATTCCCACTGAAATTATTAGTTGGGAAACTCTGAGAACCCAATATTGATGTGCTCGTCATATTCCCATTGAAAGCATTAGTTGGGAAACTCTGAGAATCCAATGTTGATGTGCTCGTCATGGCGTGAGGATTATACCATGACTGTAAATTGCTTTCATGAAGCAGTCCTGTCGAAGACCCTTCTCCAGCATTTGAAGCAGGAGCTCGTAGTTCTTCGGGTTGAATGTTTACTTCCTGAAATGAACTTGTGGTACATTCATCATTGGCAGTTTGAGCTGTTGATGCATTCCTTGAAGCACCATTCAGAATTTCTTGCAGCTCATTTGCAATCTCTACAGCTTCTTCCGTGGGAATCTGTTGTTGGCTGAATACAGCTTCTTCCGTCGGAATCTGTTGCTGGTTAAATGCTTGTTGATCTTGTTCAAGGAATTGTTCAAAACCATCAAAAGGGATTTGGTCAAATTTGAAAAAATCTTGCAGATCAGCGTCATCCTCTAGTGGTGCAAATGTTTTTGATCTTTTATTCGGTTTAAAAATATCATCGTCGTCAAGCTCGGACATGATATCTTCGTATAGATTCATTTGAACAACGTTCTCCTGATCTGTAGCTTTTGATACAACCAACTCCTGAGAATTATGCTGCGAGGTGCTTACAGGCTCCTGCACAACAATGTATATATTGTATGTTAATATCATAAGAAAAATAGATTACGAAAATTAGAGCGATTCAAATCATTCCAACAAATAAATTATAGACATAAAAGAGGTACGTTACCGGTGTTATAGTATTGCCAGTTTCGCGTACTCTGTCTCCTATTGCCATAGAGGAGGAGACTTGTTCTTCTGAAAATGTTAAAACAAATAAAATGAAAATAAGAAAATGCTTTAAAAAATTGTGACAGAAAACACACACGCGTGTGCGCACACACACACTTACACATATATGTGGAGAGAAATAATACCTTGAAGATTGGTAGAGAAAGCTCTGAAAAGTGTTGTATCAGGTGCTGCATTGATTGATCCTACACTTGTTGTTGAAGGATATTCCATTATTCCTTTTTCTTTCAGTGCAAGGTGTGCCTCTCTGAAGTTTTTTGACAGTAAAACAGTCAATTGGCCAGTACTGTAACTTGAGATTGGAGCATTTGACAATGTTAAAACATTGTTTCCCTACAACACAAGGAAAACAAAATCATCAACATACTCACCAGAACATAAATAAATGCATAGACTAATGTCATCAACTTGTAAAGGGCTACATACGAGGGGCTCTAGGATGGCCCAAGGGCCAAGCCACTCAAGCAAGGGTTTAAGGCCTCAAAATTTCTTTTGATTTCTAAAGGCCTCGTTGTAAAATTTGTTTTAGGCCTCTTAACATGTTGGGTCGGCCCTGGAGGGTCTGACCGAGAAGTCCGAGTAAATCGCCGTAGAGTACCAGTCGCCAGGACGGTGGCTCTTAGGGGTGGTGCTAAGACTATACTAAATGAAATCTTAATCTTAAGTTTGAAGTGTACCAAGTACCTTATGAGAGACCAAAAATTAAGATATCAATTCAATGATGTTATATATGAGAGAGTAATACTTACCATATTAAATATGGCTCCAAAAATTGGAACTGGATTAGGAGTTATCACTGATAGGGAAACAGATAGCTGTGTGTAGCAAAATTAGCATAGTCAATATCAATAAATGAAGGTAAATAAATCACCATTTAATTTTCTTAAATTATAAGGTTAGACAATTTAATCTCTTAGCCTTAGGGAGTACTAAATTGTCTAATTCGTTCAATTTTAACAAATAAATTTCTTCAATTGGAGAGCCGTTAAATCTAGATGCAAACGAGTACAATTGAATCTTGCACCTAGATCTAACAGCCCTGCAACCAATGAACATGCAGCCGCAACAGAAGATCCTTATCCAAAAATTTATGTAAAAATCTTCACTAACGGTTGCAGAGCCATTGAATATAAGTGTAAATAGACACTATTTGATCTTGCACTTAGATCTAACAGCTCTGCATCCGCTACATCGTGCAGCCGCAATATACAATTAAAATCTGTCGTGTTTTAGTATATTACCGGGACACATGTTTTGGCGACCTCGAGAAAATCGGCCTGACAAGCCTTTAATCTTTGACCAATAACTTGAGCTCTTTGAATCATTGGCAAACACACTAACATACTCTTAGGTGCAGGATCACCAGGAGCAACTAGAATACAATGTCTTTCTGAAATATAGTATTCTCTTTCTGTCATTGTATCACATGGCTTTGGATACATCTGATAAATCAAAAACAATGCTATGGTTGTTAATTAATAACATTATATAGTTAAATTAATAATCCAATGATGAAAATTATTTGTGTGTGTGTGTGTTTGTGTGTGTGTGTGTGTTGACATACCACTAGAGCTTCTGCTAGGCCTTCTGCCATGGTAGATTGATTTGCATCATTTCCATTGAAAGATAAATGTGATAAATTTTTCATAAATTTATTCACATCTTTAGTCCAGTTTATAAATTGCATGTCATAGCCTGCTTCCACTGAATACAAAATAAATTATTTGAAATTCATAAAATGAGAAAAATTATAAAAATAAAATAAAATTAAGATACACTTATTATGATGATCTTAGTAAGCTAACCAGTTCAGAACCAGCAAGGTAAAACATAGACACTCTGTTTTAGAAACACACACTTTGATTTTCTAATTTTTCAATGATACATATTTTACATTATTGAATTCTATTTATAGAAGCAAAATTAAGAAGTTTCTCAATCAAGAATCCAAGTGTTATTCATGCCGGAAGCCAAATGTTATTCATGGACCGAACTATGCGTAGTTCGTGCAAGAAGCCAGTTGTTATTTATGCACCACGACATGCGCATTTCAAGCAAGAAGCCACTTGTATTTCATGCAAGAAGCCAATTGATATTCATGCATCAATCCATGAGCATTTTATGCAGGAAGTCAAGTGTAATTCATGCACCAAGAAAAATGGTTTTCATGCAAGAAGCCATGTGTATTCCATGCAAGAATCCAAGTGTAATTCATGCACCAAACCAAGTGTTTTTCATGCAGGAAGCCAAGAGTAATTAATGCACAAATCCAAGTGTTTTTCATGCAAGAAACCATGTGCAGTCCATGCAAGAAGCCAAATGTAGTTCATGCACCATGACAAGTGTTTTTCATGCAAGAAGTCATGTGCATTTCATGCAAGAAGCCAAGTGTTATTCATGCACCAATTCAAGTGTTTCTCATGCAAGATAGTACGCGTTAATTAATGGATCCTTGAATGGTTGGGCTTGGATCACAATAGATGGACCTTAATTTTTGGGCCTTAATGATTAACTAATAATAACCAACTTACAATTAATCTTAGATGTTTTCTTATCACACCCTACTATTTTCTCAAACACCCTACTGCATTTCATATTTTATCTACTGAAAGCGTAAAACACATTTAAAAACTCTCCATTTATGGAATTTAGAAACCAAAAACAGGACGTGTGGGAAAGTTGGAAAATGAAATTCTCTTAATCTTAACTTACTTGTAACTACCTTTGTAAGGGTCGAGTAAGGCCCAAGCTAATTTCTAAAATAGCGTCTGAGACTATTCGATATTTGTTGAGCCACCCATTATCATACCACTCAAGTCATGATACATATGTTTAGTTGTGGGCGTGAGAGGTTATGGTATGTTAAGAGTATTGCATTGAGTGAGAGATGTCTGAAAATGTGGTTATAAGTGGTGGATAATCACCATCTTACAAATCGATTTTATAAAGGTTGAGTTAGATCCAACTCAAATTCAAAACTAGACATATTTATTAGGATTTATAGCTTCAAAACCACATGTAAACATAACATGCATTAAATATAAATGACATATATCTTGTACCAAAAGATAAAAAGATAGAAGTAATACCTAGTTCAGAGTTTGCATTATAAAGTACCAGTCCAAGATAATTTTCCTGTAGAGAAAAAGTGATACATTGTAAGATAAGACATATTAACCATAGGACTTGAAAATTGGTATATATTTGCATGACTTACGAATAAAACATATTGAGGTAAAACTAACATATGATTGTGTATCTTAATTTGATTTTTAGTGAAGTATGGATGAGTGATATGAATGTATAGGATGAACAATAAACCTTAAATGTAAGTTGTAAATCAATCAATTTGATTAATCAAGCATGTTTACGATAGAAAGAACTTAATAACTTGTAATATCTCATAAAAAAGAATATTGATTCAACTTCTAAAATTACCTGCTCTTGGCTTTCACCAACAAAGCACCTGCATAACCATCAAGGGAAAAAGTGATACACATTTATATGATTAGTAAGTTAATTGACAAATTATGAGATATTTAAATCATAGATTATAAGCAAATAAACCATTTACATGAAACCATATATCCTCACATTTTCCCATACCATTTGCAATTACTTTTCAGCTATTCCTTTTGGGTTTAAAAAGAGTAAATAAGGGTAGTTTTAGAAAATAAAATATAACCTTTAGAAAAATCAAATCAATTTGAATTTTTAATTCATATGAACATGTTATAATGACATACATATTTTGAGATGAAGTCTTGACAATTTTGGTCAGACATAACTCTTTTTGAGAGATTCCCCAACAAAATTAGTGGTTAAAATAAATTTTATAATAATTCTTTTTTTTAAGGAAAATTTTATAATAATTTTTTTAAAAATAAAATTAAAAAGAACACATGATTTATAAAAAAATAAAATAACAGTAAATTAAATTTTATTGAGTCCAATGTTCAAATATGGGTTGAGGAGGATATGATATTCTCGTTTTGACTAACTAAATTGGTAGACATCTGTATCTAATATGTCATATCATACATTTGCAGTTAAATTATATTTTTAGACTTTTTTCCCCGAAAACTTGAGGCTAAAGCTATAGGATTAGATTGCTTAGTCCATAAACCGATATCGTTCTTTTTTAAAAGATGCAAACTCTTTTGTTAGGAAGACGAATAAATGAAGAACACCCTAATTATGAGATTTGGTGTCAATTGAGGGAAATGAATCCCTTAATTTCAGTGATGGTTAGAAGTTGTGCCTTTTAAGTGTGTAAAGGAGAGAGAAGTGTGATTAAAAAACGGAAAAGATAAAGTTGAAGGAGAAATGTGAGTAAAAAGGGAGATAGAAAAAAACAGGTTGGTACAAGACAGGTGTTTTTATTTCCTTAAAATTGGAAAATCTTTTCCGTTATTTGAGACGGTGATACGTGTTTTTCAACAATCAATATTGGGTCCCAAAAGTGATGTGGAGTCCACTACTTTCTAAGTGTGTTCGGTGCAATTAATTAAACAATCAAAACTATTTTTTGACATAGATCATCTTTGTTTTCTCTTAATTACAACGAGTTTTTCATTCTATCACTATGTATTTTGAATTTCAACATTTTCTCCTTGAAGCCTAAAGCACTAGGCTTAGGTTGCTTGGCTTTGAAAAATGAATAGATGAACAACAACCTAGTTATGAGATTTGGATTTCTTGTCAATAGAGATAAATGAATCCCTTGAATTTAGTGATGGTTAGAAATGTTATCCTTTAAGTGTGTAGAAGAGACAGAAGTGCGATGAATATGTGGGGAAAATAAAGTTGAAGATGACGTGTGAGCAAAAAGAAAGAAGGAAAGAAAAAAAACAGGTGTTTTTATCTCCTTAAAATTAGAGAATATTTTTCATTATTTGAGACGGTGATGCATGTTTTTCAACAATCAACGTAGGATCCCACAAATGATGTGGAGTCCACTACTTCTAATATGTGTATTTGGTGCAATTAATTAAAAGATAAAAAACTATTATTTTACATACTTCACTTTTGTTTTTCCTTAATTACAAAGAGTTTTTCATACTATCACTATGTATTATGAATTTCAATAACATCAAATATATTGTTAATTTGCAAGGCATTACAAATAAGCAGAAATATTCATTTATTCTTGAAAAAACAATAACAAAATTGTGGTGAGAAGAAATCAGAATCAACAATTATATATTTGATGAATTATTTTATCCAAAAAAAATTGATATAGAACATCATTGATGTTTTAAAGTCAACTTTGTGTCATCCTAGGTAGTTAAAGAACAAATATTCACAATTATTGATTATTAGTTTAAGTTAAAGAACAATTATTTCACACTCATTTTCTTATGGAGAAATTTCACACTCATGTTAAGGTAAATTTTACTCATAATTATAAGAAGGAATTGTTTCTTCACACAATCTACAATTAACTCAGAGTGAAAAGTAAAAAACAAGTAAAATCAAAATACATGATGAAAAAGATAGTCAATCAATAATTTAACTATTTATCTATAAAAAAATAACTTTTTTGACATGAAAAGGTTTTTATTTTTACCAAGACACAAAAGTGTTAGCACTATGTTTTCAATTTTCTTTTTAATTTTGACCAAGACATGAAGTGTTAGTATTGTGTTGTCTAGTAAAAGTTTGATTTTGAATTTTAGATTTATCGGTTGATGAAATTTATATTAATCAATTTTCTTTTTATGTTTTTTTTTTTTTGGTATAGTTTTGACCACTTTCTTTTTTTGACTGAAAATTTTGACCACATTCAACTCTATATACACCAACCACCAAATATTAAAATATTAAAACATTTTCTCTTTTTGTGATATATCTATAAAAAATATTTTCTTTTTTTGAAAGGAATTAAAATATTTTCTTAATAATTATATTGCATATTCGATTATGCCATTTAATTAACCATACCAATTACATATACGTCACATACGTCATATGTTTCGACCTTGACATTTTGTGACCTTATCTTATTAGTCTTCATGCATGACTGAAAATATGAATCATCGTGTGAAAAGTTTTGGTTTTTACTTAAAAATGGTTTTTTTTAGCCTATTCTCCATATTAGTATTATTTTTTGGTTGCAAAAATAAATTATGTGGCAAAGTGGGATATTATATACAAGGGGAAAAAAAAATCAAACCTGACAATTTTTTCAAGATAGTTTGAAAGAATGTCACTCCAATATTGCTCCAAAGCTTTGTTGCCATCAACTACTATGTTCAACCACCTCTTGTTCTCCATTGATTTGTGATTAAGTAATTGAAACAATCGACCTACAGAGAAAAAATAGAAGGAAAAAAATAATAATTAAAAAGACAAATGTTAGATAGAAAATAATATATTAAATAGGAGTGGAATCAAGAAGAAGAAAATATTCATATGTGGAACTCACCTCCTCAGATTTTTACAATGTAACTTAAAGCCTTTTAGACCTGCAGGACTGAATACATGACACAAAATGTATAAGAAATGGAATTCACACACATATATATTTACAAAGGGAAAACAAATATTACCAACTTTGGAATTTTCATTAAGGAGGAATAAGAAGGAAACTTTTAATTTTTTTACTCAATTTTTTTAAATCATGTCTTTCCAAATTTTTTTTTTTTTAAGGATTCCAAATTTTATTTTGTTGACCGACTTTAATTATATTGTATAGATTCAAAATAAATCATTTGTAAAGTTAAAAAGGTAAATAAATAAAGTGCAAATTCAACACCCATCTTTAGACACAACCAACAAAAATTTACAACCAATAAAATAGACATAAAATTCCACCTTGTAAAATAAGAAGAAAAATTAGATAAAATTAAAAAAAAATTATGAAAGGTCTTTTTCTTTCAGATTTTTCACTGTATCATCTTTTTCCTTGCAGTTTTGCCTCTATTAGAGTATTGTGATCACATGCAAGTTTACTCATTAAAATTTAAGTTTTTTTTAACAGGTCATTAAAAATCATGTTAACAGGGATTAACAAGAGCCCCATGAAGCCTTTTATCAGTTGCCTTTCAACAAATATTATATATAAAAATTATTGGTATAAGTAGAGTTGAGATGCTATGCACAAATGGAGGGTTCTATTGAGTTGAAGAGAGAAAGACATGAAATTGGTGTATTTTGTAAAATTATTTTAATTTTCACGTCTTTCTCTCTTCAACTGAAATCTCCAGTGATGGAAGAGATCTAAACTCCCACTCCCATACAGTGAGGAATTTTGGAATGACTTTTTTAACATGACTTTGGTGTGGATCTAGCTTTCTCTGATGACAAATACATAATATACCACGATATCTCTCTACTTCTAACAGGAACAAGTACCTTTAGGGTATACGAAAACTCCAACAATGTAATAGTTTAACGGGAGAAAACTAAAGATGGGTTTTATTTTCGAATCAAAAGGGCAAAAGGAAAGGAAGAAAAAGAGAAGGGTTTTTTTAGTGAGGTGCAGGAAAAGACCTAGTGATGGATGTTGTGGAGTTCTAACCGATGAAATAATTTTAGTTTTCTGAGAAAGAGTAGATCTGAGTGAGGGTATTGAGTGTGTAGAAGGAATATATAAAGAAAAGAAAATAGAATTATTATTATTATTATTATTATTATTATTATTATACAAATTGGCTCTTTAATGTTTATTTTATTAGTTTTAATCATTAAATTGGTTGGGTTAAGAATAACATGTTTGATTAATGATCATCCACGAATCTCTCAAACAAAGCCTCATAATAAGATACTTTACTTTTGAAGATGAAATCTTGGCCTTTGGATCAAAAGCGTCAGACAATTTTTACTTTTTGTCTCTTCCTTAGGTGTACTGCACACTCATTTTGGGATGAAAAATGATTATTAAACATCAAGTTTTTTTATGTTAAATAGAAAAGTATTTGATTTGGTATGTAGTTTTTGAAATATATGAGAATTGTACATAGAAGATTAAAAGAAAACGTGAGATAGGAATATAAACTCATACAATGTTACACATGGTGTCTATATCTCAATATTTAAATAACAAAAACGGTTTTCATAAAGAGGAAAAATATCCAACGCCAAAAATTTTACTAGTTCACTACAAATCTGATAATTATATGAAGGAAATAGTTTTAGTTTTCTGAGAAAGAGTAGATCTGAGTGAGGGTATTGACTATTGAGTGTGTAGAAGGAATATATAAAGAAAAGAAAATATAATAATAATAATAATTATTTTACAAATTGGCTCTTTAATGTTTATTTTATTAGTTTTAATCATTAAATTGGTTGGGTTAAGAATAACATGTTTGATTAATGATCATCCACAAATCTCTCAAACAAAGTCTTATAATAAGATACTTTACTTTTGAAGATGAAATCTTGGCCTTTGGATCAAAAGCGTCAGGCAATTTTTACTTTTTGTCTCTTCCTTAGGTGTACTGCACACTCATTTTAGGACGAGAAATGATTATTAAACATCAATTTTTTTATGTTAAATCGAAAAGTATTTGATTTGGTATGTAGTTTTTGAAATATATGAGAATTGTACATAGATGATTAAACGAAAATGTGAGATAGGAATATAAACTCATACAATGTTACACATGGTGTCTATATCTCAATATTTAAATAACAAAAACGGTTTTCATAAAGACAAAAAATATCCAACGCCAAAAATTATACTAGTTCGCTACAAACTTGATAATTATTTTAGCCCCTTCAACCTGAAGGTTTATTCACCAAAATTAAAAATGTTCAACCACCAAAGTATAGTACTATCACATTGACTATAATGTAGTCGTATCAAATCTATCTTAATACAATCAAGCCTTTGAGAAAAAAGCCACTACTAGGCTAATTTACAAGATAAATAAATGTTTGAGAAAAAAATCGGATTTAACTCTCAATAGAAATGATAAAAAGATTGAAGCTCAAAATACAATGTTAACAATTACAATAGAAAGAATAAAAAATTTAAGCGCGATCGCACGCTCTCAGATAAATTCCCAACTCTTAAATCTATGCAATGAAATTGATGTATGAAAATTAGTGTGTCAAGTGCTTGTTTCTTTACCGATGTTAGGTGTTATTCATAACGCTTGAAATTTTCTTTTAAAAGGAAAATATATAATATATGCATAGAAAAACAGATAGTAGAAAGGTCAAATTGTACAAAGGTCCTGCGAACAGAAACACAAGAGGGGTACAAGAGATACCCAAATAGACTGAGTCCAACAAAACAAAAGGAATACACATAAAAAAACATGAAAAAGATAAACAACACCAACACCAAAAAGAGCTCACTCAAAGGACACCACGACCCACAACCAAACCTCAACAAAATGCATCCTTAACTTAGAGAACCTGAGAGAGGGACAAACGCAAAGGGTGGTCAAGGACTAGAAGCCAAACCACACAAATGTTCTAGGTTTAACACCAAAAATACTCTTCTGATACCAACACATGATGAGATTGACCTTATACTTAGGAAAATAACAGGGTCTACCAAGGTTTTCACCCATAAACCACTTCCACGAGGAAAGCTTCTCCCGATCCACTAGATCCTTAACATAAACAGACCCCTCTGCAAATTTAATATCATTGCGGAAGATCCAGATAGCCTAAAAAATAGCATTCAAGACAAGAGTCAAACCTAATCTTACCCCTCTTACCGTACCCAATCTCAAGAAATAACTAAAAAACAAATTACATCTCGATGAGGATTACAATACCGGCCTAGCCCCTAAAAAAATCTCATACCAGTCTAAATGGGTGACTTCACATAAGAAGAACATATGGGACATAGTCTCTAAAAGTTTTCCACAAAAACTACACCCAGACTTCGCAGTAGTAACCACCCAAGCCTGATGAGGTTCTCTTTGGGTGGTATCTTATCCCGAAGGATCTTCCAAGAGAACACCAACACCTTAGACGGGGGCCCATGATTCCACACCTTACCAAGGGCCCCAACCACGTCAGCCGGCAAGGCATCGATCGTGTCCTTGCTCCTAGCAAGAACATCATAAGCAAACTTCATTGAGAATAGACTATTGGTTATAAGGCTTGAAAATGATTCCATTTAGAATACAATAGGATTATTGTAGTCCTTGTACAAAAACCCTAGTGTCGTAGTTTTTGTATGATCATGTACTTCATATTTTCCAATAATATATAGGTGTGTAATTCAAATTTGATATGTGAGTTGTGCCAAACTAACCTTGTATCAATATTCATTATTAAATGATGTCTTAGATTATCTCTTGAAGTCAATCCAAAGGGTATGATGACCATACGATCCAAAAGTATTGTTCCCTTGAACACATAGAATCCAAATATATACTTGAAACACAGTTTTGATTTATCTAGAGGATATGGTTGGATGATCTTCTAAAATAACTCAAAAATTTCACCTAAACACTTAGCAGACGTCAGAGGATAAATTGCTCTCATGTATGATGTTATCATCAAAACAAATTACAATCCATTGGTCTTTAAACCAAATTTGTAGCAACAATATCCATATTTCACTTTCAACATTGTTCTCTTTCATTTCAAGAACCATCATAACATTTTCTTCTACTTTGAGTCGCATATTCCCCCTCCTTCCATTTTTGTTTGCATGTTCTCCTACTTAAGTTAAGTGAGTTCCATTTATTCCTCTTGAAGGAAAATCATATATTTAGATTTGTGGTCCAACATATCAATTTATTTTTCTCATTACATAGTCATATTACTTTTTACTTTCTCTATACTTCGTCTTCCATAGTGAACTCAAATCCTTACTCTCTTTCATTATATTTATTATATTTCATGGGTCTAGGATGTGGAAGACATTATTTTTCTCTTTCTCTTTCATTTGTTGATTCAAGGTTCTGTAAGCTTATTGGATGCTAAGGAAGAAATTTCGAAGACTGGAGAACAAATGATTGGAGTAGATAACCTAAAATACAATTTTTTCTTGACATGGGAGTGGAAGAACTTTCATCAAAACTATATCGATATAAGTTTGTTTGAAGTTAAATTTTCCTATAATTTCAATGATTTGTGCTTGTATATTGTGTAGTATTTTCCTTGAATTTGGGTTGTTAATATTGGGTTTGTGAACATGTTGTAAATTGTTTATATATTTAAATATTATCGATAGGATGAGATTATGCTTTTGATTGAAGCTTTGATTGAGATATATAAGATTTAAATGAAAATTTGGAATCTAGTGAGTATTGATTTTATTTTTATACAAAAATTATTATATTCTAATTTGAGATTTCAATCACTTTACATTTTTGATATTATCTTTTCATTTGATTTATCATATATCAAATTCAATTGTTTTTTATGATAGCATGTATTTCCATAAGTTTAGGTTTGGTTTGAGATTGAAATATAGTTTTGTAACTTACTTGTGTATTATGTTTGATTGAGTATTAATAATAATTCAGTTGTAAATTCCTTGTTCAAAGTTGAATTATCTTGTTATCATTGTTTGCTTCGTTACATTGAATCAATTGCTTAATTTCCAATGGTCAAATTCGATTTTACGAAAAGTTTTCCAAACTATTTTCGTGCAAAGTTTTCAATAGGGAATCTATTCACCTCCATCCTCTAGATTCATAGTATTATCATCATATCGACCAAAATTTGTCATATGACAGCACTAGGTTATTCCTAAACTACTATAGGTTGAACAATTATTGTGCAAATCTTGCAACCAGAGTTAATGGTCAGTTCGAATAGATCATGTTATGTAAACACATAAAAAGCTTTCAGAACAAGTATAATTGAATAAAACCAACAGAGTAATTGTATTAAAAGGTACTTCATCAAGTTGCATGGTTCAAACAATTACAGATAAGGTCATGTACATGACCTAACATAGGAAATCTAGCTCTCATAATCAAAAGAGACATGGCAACAATATTAAGAAATTAAATATGAATAGATGAAGAATAGTTTGATGAAATCTTATTTCCAAGTTTTTTCTCTGGCCTCCAACACTTTGAAAACGAGTTTTTGGCCCATTTTTGCGTATTTTACAACCCCTAACTCAATTCTAGTCTTCCCCCTTTTATAGAACCCAAAAATTCCATTTTTTTAGGAATCACACTTGCGCATCACACACTGACCTCTGCGCATCGTGCATAAGGTAGTATCAGATCTATTATGAGTCTTCAATCATGAGCATCACGCATCTTTCCCGCACATCGCGTAGCTATTCTATGCTTCACGTAAATTGAAATTTTCACTCTCTCTTAAGGAGGAATTGGACTTTGATGTCTTCATAATAGTTGTAGATATTGATGTTTATATTCAAATGCCACTAATGTCATTCTATTATGAGACTTAAAAAGTCCATATATGATTAAAATACCCCACAGAGGTTATGTGATGTTTCAACGATGTCTTAAATCGTATGTGTGAGTACATGTGAAGTTTTGCATGAATCATCTCAATACTAAAATAAAAATAGTTTTATCTGAGTCTCAAACCAAACATTACTTCTTCTGAACGAAATTAGATAGTAAAGTTTATGCATTTATTTGTTGATTCGTGTTACAATCATCTTACAAGTTAAATTAAGCACATACATCATAAATTTATGGGTGAAATGTATTTTTGGTCATTCGAAATATACCAACTTTCATTTTTAGTACCTCTAAAAGTTTCCTTCAAACATTGGTCCTCTTAATATTTTGTTAGCAATTTTAGTCTTTGTTTTTTCATAAAAGTTCAGGTCACAGACTCCAACTGACATTTTTTTTATAACATGTCAATGAAAAAACCTTAAAATATCATTAGTTTAATGATTTAACTAATTAACCTTTAATCTTTATTAATTATCTATAACTTTAAAATAAAGATTAAATTTTTAAACTAAAGATGAAATGTTTAAATTATGAAAATAATGTTATTTTAAGGTCTTAACAATGACATATTATAAAAGTCACTTGAAACGTGTATATTGAACTTGTAACAGCTCGTTTTTACCTAGAATTATTTTAATTATTTGTTATATGTGTTTATATTTGTGATTAATTGTCCTTGTGTGTATTTTATTTGGGATTAGTGGATCTTTGGCCTAGAAGGGTATTTTAGTCATTTTTAGCCTAAGGGGTATTTTGGTCATTTGGCGAGTAAGGGTAAATTAGTCATTTTATTAATAAGATTATTTTTTACGTTTTAGTGAGAATAATTATTTTTACTAAGTTGCTAGTGAGTTTAGGTAATTAATTAGAAATGGTAATTATTCTGTATTTCGGCGGATTAAGTGAGTAGCAACTTTTGAGGATTAATTAGTAAGAATGTTGAGCCCATTATGACAATTAGAAACCTAGCCCAATTAAGAGGTGACTATATAAGCATAATTAAGGTGACAAAAACACAGGGGGGGTTTGAATTGTGTTAGCTTTTTCTACGTTTCTCCTAATGATATCACAGTTCAGAAACAGATAACAATCAGCTTCTGAAGTAGTGATCAGAAACTAAATGTGCAGCGGATAAAAGCAGAGTAAGAGATAAAGAAGAAAGACACAAAGCAATTATACAGGTTCGTTCCACAAACTGGAAATAGTCATGTCCCCCTTGCACTTCCAAGGAGAGTTCACTAAAATGTATTCTCAAATTACAAGTACTCAAGCACACAAGCAAGAGATTCCCTATGCTCAAGCACACAAGCAAGAGACTTTCCTATGCTCTAGTACAACTACAAGAGACTTACAAATGCTCAAGCACACAAGCAAGAGACTTAAAATCAAAAAAACTTACAGAGAAATATGTTTGAGTTTGAACACTTGATATAAAATCAGTGGTGTTCACAATACAAAACAGAAACAGACTCTTACGATTCTTAATACTATAGAATTTCTAAAATGTGAGCTTTGCTAAGAAATTCTAAGTAACAATGAAAACAGAACAATAACAGAGTATGAACTTTGAATTGTTGAGAGTCTAGCTTTTTGTGTCTGTATACGTTGTGGATTCTTGTATTGCTTGTATATAAGTTGTAATGTGTTATCCAACTGGTAGGTCTTCACTCCTTTATATAGAGGTGTGAAGAGATACGTTGGAACTTGACAGCAACACAAAAAGAGTCGTTTGAAGCTTGTTGATAATCACCAATGATTCTTTGCCTGATATGGTTATTGTCCTATAAAGGATCAATTTCAAATCCATTCCTTGTATGAAGGAACATTTCTGCAGGCAGAGCT
>Ga0315915_1005082_pt1 | contig 16465 bp, 10 predicted proteins | sample MpolbnodulesMG_FD_207738 | JGI IMG/M metagenome (GOLD analysis project Ga0315915, IMG submission 207738) | Medicago polymorpha root nodule microbial communities from Los Angeles, California, United States - branched nodules | ecosystem: Host-associated > Plants > Roots > Nodule | place: USA... | reverse complement strand
GTTTTTTTACGGGAATATGTCAGTATATGTTTATTTATGAAACTTAACGTGAACCAATAAAATATATGTGAGTATATGAACTATATTAATGAAAATACATGTGAGAATAAGTATTTTTACGGGACAATGAGAATAATTGGTTAAAATTAATTTTTTGGGTGGAATTGGCTAAAATTATTGTTTTTAAATATCGTCAACATAAAATTACATTGTTTTTAAAAATGAGAACTATATATTAATAAAATATATGTGAGTGTGAACTATATATTAATAATAATGTATATGAATAGTTTTTTTTTTTACAGAAATATGGTAGTATATATTTATTTATGAAACTTAACGTGAACTAATAAAATATATATCCCCTTGTGCTTAACTTAGTTGGTAGGGATATTGCATATTATATGCAGGGGCCGAGGTTCGAACCCCGAACACTCCACTTTTCCACAATTAAATTGTGTGAGCTCTAACCACTAGACTACTTGACCAAAAAATAATATATGTGAGTATATGAACTATATTAATAAAAATACAAGTGAGAATATGTATTTTTACGGGACAATGAGAATAATTGGTTAAATTTTGTTTTTTAGGAGAATTATTGTTTTTAAATATCGTCAACATAAAAATACATTGTTTTTAAAAAATGAGAACTATATCTTAATAAAATATATTTGAGTGTATGAACTATACATTCTTAAAAATGTATATAAGTGTTTTTTTACCAGAATATGTGAGTATATGTTTATTTATGAAACTTACCGTGAAGTAATAAAATATATGTGAGTATATAAACTACATTAATGAAAATACATATGAGAATATGTATTTTTATGGAATCCATGAGAATAATTGGTTTAATTTTTTTTTAAGGGAATTGGCAAAAAAACATCGTTATTGTATTTAGATTATCTAAACGATATTAAAAAAAATCTACAATTCCTATTACTATGTTTCTTCGGCATCTACATATATGAAATATTTTCTTATGTAGTCCTTAAAATCAATCGATATTTGTCTTTTCTTTTTAAGTTTCACTTACTATCATACATATACAACTCATTGCACTTACATCAAATAATTACTGCCGAACAATAAATATTAATACTAAGATTTAAATACATTTTATTTTTTTACTATGAACAAAAATAATTTCACTTTTCCAATGCACCCGTCCCGATACGCGCGGCGAAGTCGGGCTACCCGTGCTATAGCACGGATATCTCGACTAGTTTTGAGGGTAAACAAACAAACATTTAATTTTGTCTATTAGTTGTTGCAACGATTTCACTTTTATAAAAACTAACCATTTAAAGTTTTTAAAAAGTACTTCAAAAAACATTCATTAACATTTCCTTTTTACTTATAATAATGACCAAAGAAAATACATCTTACAAAAATATCTACTTCAAAAAACATTTGTTAACATTTCCTTCTTGTTTATAACAATGATTAGAGAAAATACATTTTAAAAAAATATCAATGAATGAACATAAACATATTGTAAACGCCAGCAGGGGATGAATCCCCTTCAAAGCACATACCATACCATCTATCCCGCAATGGATAAATGATTGATTGAATGAAAAATAAAAATAAAAATAAAAAACTGGTCAACAAGACTTAAAAAAGAAGATAGATTAATTGGCACTTTGCATGTGCTTTCTCCAGCTTCGGTCCATTTTCATGCTGATTTCATTGGAAACGTATAAAGTGCAGTATAGTAATATGTTTCTCTTTGAAGTTTTAGATTCAGAAGACTCAGAAAAGGTCAAACACTCAACCAACACAAGACAAAAATGTTGGTTTACCTGCCCAAACCTTTCAATACAACTAAAACTTAAATGAAAATAAACACCTTTATTTTTTTCACAATAAACACTATTATTTTTTTAGGGGGTTGAAAACACAAATTCAAATATATTTTCCAATAAATGACTGTTTTCGAAAGGATTTGATTTTCAAGAGTAATGTTAACAAGTACGTTTAACGCATGTCTTTAGAAAACATTAGTAATTTGGTGTGTTTTTCTTCTTCTCTTAGACGAGTCTTAAATTGCACAATGACAATTTTTTTGTTGTCAACTCTTTGGTATTTAGAAGAAAAGACATGAGTAATTTCGTGTTCGGCCGTTGGATAAAAAAATTATTCTACGAGTAAAACAAACCCAATTTTCTCAATTTGTCATTTGTTAAAATTTAAAACTCACGAACTATGGATTGTAATTTTTTTTTATGGATTGTAAATACTCCTTCTTTTTTATGGATTGTAAATTTTTTTTTCCTAATCTTTTTTGAGGAGTTTTGAGCTTTAAATTTTTTTTTGCTAATGATTTAAAGTATTCTCTAATTTGGATTGAAGTACCGTTACACACTAAAAAACTTGTCATTAAAAAAGAAAAATACACAATCTCAATGACGGCTAGGGAAATATAGTTCACCGAATTGCTAATTGGGTATGGTACGTAGTCCCTGCAGAAAACTAAATAATTTGAAGGAAAATTTGATTTTGTTTTCTCTGCTTTCTAGAAAATGGATGTTGATCGTTGTAATGAAAGAAAATAAAATATGGATTTGACCACGTAGAAAATCTTCCATTATATCGTGGACACCTACTTTTTTGCTTTTGATTATAGAACTACAATTACCTTCCACACCTTCAACTTCTTTTGCCTTGACCTTCCAAAACTTACGAATACGTGTTAGTCTTTGATGAATGATTGGTTCCACATCAATTTTCTAGATTCAAAATTAATTTTAGGGTTAATTAAGTTTTTAGTCCCTATAAATATTCACACTTTAGTCCCTATAAAATAAAATCACACTTTTTAGTTCTTGTGACATTTTCCTTAAGCATTTTAGGGACCAAACCTGTTGATGAATTTTTTTTACAGGGACTAAAAGTGCTGATGGAAAAATTTATAGGGACTAAAAATGCTGATAGAAAATTTTATAGGGACTAAAAAGTGTGATTTTATTTTGTAGGGACTAAAAACAAAACTGTGAATATTTATAGGGACTAAAAACTTAATTAACCATTAATTTTATAAGTGTATAAATTTTGAGGAGGGATGAACAAAACTTGGTTGAACTAAGAAGATATAAAAGAGTTAAGGAGTAAAAAAGTCCATGGATCTGAGCAATGAAGAAAATATTAACATAACAGTTAACATACTAACATTTGTTATTGAAAAAATAAATATAAATTTTGAAATGTTTGGAAATTATTGAGCATAATTGATTTTATTTTCAAAATTAATTTTATCTTGATATAAAATGTGTAGTTTTTTTTTTAGAGAATAAAATGTGTAGTTTTTATCCCCATAAATTTGACTTAATTGATAAGACATTGCATTATATATGTAAAATTTGTAGTTTAAAATTCGAATTTCTCACTTATTTACTTTAAAAAGTAAAATTTTAAACGTTATATGTTATATGACAAAAAAAAAAGTGTAGCTTTTGTCTTCTAGATTGATTTTAGTATTTCTTTTTTGTGTGTGATGAAATTGATTTTAGTTTTGAATTTAATGTTCAATTCCCCCTTTTTATAACTCAATTGATATTAATTAGCATCGTCGTTGCAGAACCAGACACACACAGAAGAAAGGGGAATTGAGTTATACTATGTTTCATTTTAGAAGAAGAAACATTTTATGTTTAACTAACCTTCCCCGATGTCGTTTATTTTTTAGGTTACACACTTCTCTTCAAAGTTTATTAACTGGCTTCAAGGAAAAGCGAGAAACAATGACAAGAATGGTGGCGTACAATGGTTAGACGTCAGAGATAAAAAGTTTATTTGGAGGGAATGAGAGTGAGAGTAGTCTCCCGGTTCTAATAAAAAATAAAACAAGTAAACAAATATTAATAAAACATCTTATGAATCAACTTTTGATCAATCTTCGTTTTGGTCTCCAATGACAAATCATAACCTCACTCGTCTAAAGAAAAAGGACACATCCATTTATTTGAAGAGTTAACACCGTAAACCGACGTCAGAGATTAATATGGCTAACAAATCAACAAGTTAAAAACTACTATGACAACAAGTACACATCTTAAGACCAAAATGATGAATTACCCATAATAAACTATGACAACTCACTTTAAGGTAACCACCCATATCTTTATAATAAATAAATATATAAGAAAATAGTTGAAGAGGGGTAACATGGTAATTTTTCTAAGAGAACTAGGAAAACATTTTGAAAGAGAAAATAAGGGGGGCAAGGTAGGGTAGACATAGACACAAACTATGGCAACACTATATATATTGAAGTTGATGTAATGTCAATTTCCCTATAATCACCACAACACCATAGTCCAATTTTTTTCCAAAACAAAACTATACACCCTATTTAAATAATCTCATTTCCACAAATTAAGAAAAGAAGAAGAGAGAACCTATTATCTAAAATTACATAAAAGCCCTTTCCTTCTTCTTCCTCTGATTTCACCTTCCCTTCCTTCTTCTCATTCTCGTTTTGTTCAGCGTCTTTCTCTTCCTCTTCTTCACTCTGGTACGCAATTACGTAAATCTCCTCTGATCTACACTTCACCTTAACGTGTTTTTCAAATTAATCACTTTTTTTTAAGGAATTTTACAGCTTTCATAAAACTTCAAAGATCGAAGCTCGCAATTATTAAACAAACAAAAAAACCGTTTTTTCTGCATTTTTCATCGTTGAACTCGTTATTTTATGTTTTTTATTTTTTTAAATTTAATTTTGAAATTATCCAGAGGTGGATGTAAATTATGCAATGATGCATCGTGTTCGTTGTGGATTTCGAAGCATTGAAGTTGCGATTTTCGTTTTCGATTGCATTGTGTGTTAATTTTTTATTTTTTGTGGTTGCGTTTTACTTTTCTAGTTTTGCGGTGTTTTCTAGATTCGGACTCAGATCTATACAGTTGTTAATCTTTACTTTTGGTTCGGTGATTGTGAAATTTTCATAATCACTTTTTTCCGTTCTAGAATTTTCCGTTGGAAACGTGAGAAAATAAACTTACCATTTTAGATGCTGTAGAATTTCTACACTCTTAAGCTTTGTTTTTTTCACTATCACTGAGATTTTTCCCACTTTGAGTAAAAACTTATCATGATTATATCAATGAAAAAAAAATGCTTGTGACGTTTTTGATTTATTCTCCTTTGAAATTGAGGTTCACTAGTTGAAGTTCTTAATCAGAAGTTGCAAAACATTATATGGATCTGTTGTGAAAATTGAAATTTTTTTTATTTTTATTTTTTATTAATATTGGAGTTAGGTTTGCCTTTATTTTACCCTTTCTCTCATTTAGGCCTTGTTTGGATAAGCAGCTTAATTTGCTGCTTACAGTTTAAGTACTTATCATGATAAACGCTTACCAGTTATTAGCTCTTTTTATAACAAGAGATAAAATTAAGTTAAATTGTTTTTTTATAAGCATAAGCTGCTTTTATGAGCTAGTCTTGGAGAGCTTATTAAATAAGCTGAAACAACTTATGAACATGTCATAAGTTGTGTACATAAATTCTCCTGAACAGTATCATAAGCGCCCATGCCATATATAAGTTCAAATAAGTCAATCCAAATGGACCCTTATTTCCATTTGCTTTTGCCCGAAGTATCTGTTATTATTCTTTTGTATTTGTTATATATATGAAAGGTTGCTATTTTTTGTTATTAGGGTGAAATATGATTATGTATGGTGTTGATATTCATGCATTTTTTTTATAGGATTCTTCATTTTTAACCTGCTTCAATTTATCATGCAGCTGCTGTAAAAAATAGAATCTCATTATGGTGGCCACTGCCGCTGCTTTTTTCCCTGTTACTTCATCCTTGCCGGACTCTGGTGGCAACAAAATAGGTGGTGGGAATGCGAACCTTGGAGGGCTTAAATCTAAACATGCGTCTGCGGGCTTGCAAGTAAAGGCAAATGCCCATGCCCCTCCCAAGATTAATGGAACCAAAGTTTCTACATCTGTAGAAAACTATAAGCATGAGGATGTTTTGCCGTCGTCACAATCCTCTAGGACTTTTATCAACCAGTTACCTGACTGGAGTATGCTTCTTGCTGCTATAACAACGATTTTCTTGGCAGCTGAAAAACAGTGGATGATGCTCGATTGGAAGCCAAGACGGTCTGACATGCTCATTGACCCTTTTGGTATAGGCAAAATTGTTCAGGATGGTCTTGTGTTCAGTGAAAACTTTTCTATAAGATCGTATGAAATTGGTGCGGATCGAACGGCGTCTATAGATACAATAATGAATCATTTGCAGGTATAAAAATGAATCTTTATTTATGGTCTTAGGAGATAAAAAGTTGGTTAGACTTGTATATTAACTCGCTGTGCAGAATAGATAGTAGCAGCCTCATACAAGCTTATATGTATATTACAATTATTTGTTTTATAACAGGAAACTGCACTTAATCATGTTAAAACTGCGGGGCTTCTTGGTGATGGCTTTGGTTCTACGCCTGAAATGTGCAAAAAGAACTTAATATGGGTAGTTGCGCGGATGCAAGTTGTTGTTGATCGTTATCCTACGTGGTAAGTCATCCATACTTATCATTTGTTGTATGTGTAATATGCATGTGTATCTATGTTAGAACTCCATTTCTCAGTTAGATGTTTTGATCTTTATAAGGAATGGTAATTCTAAATGTCTCATGTTAATTATTGAACCTTCTGCATTTATTTAGCAGTTTATGTACCTTGTTTATCAGAGTTGGCTTCTTGGTGTGAATTGAAGTTAGATAATCTGTTATGTGGACTATTATGGATATTCTGAATCTGCTCTCATTTGACATAAGGTGTCTATATTTTTTCAGGGGAGATGTTGTTCATGTAGAAACTTGGGTTTCTGCATCGGGCAAGAATGGTATGCGTCGTGATTGGCTTTTACGTGATTATAATACTGGGGAAATCTTGACGAGAGCCTCCAGGTAGAAATCATTTTCTGGAGTTCTCCATCCTCTTCCTTTTGCAGCCAGCAATAAACTTGTTTTGAAAGGTTTTTTGAATGTGCATGAAGGATGGTTAGACAACTTTGAATCCTACACACTTTTATGAAGTCCTGAGAACAACTATTTTTCTAAATAAACAAATTTATCAAAACTGAATTTTGAGAAATTCATTTTGCATTTAGTAAAGTTAAAGACAATGAATTACATTTCTAAGCATGTCGTTTTATTCCATATAAGAATCTGTAGAACAACTTGTATTGTTTTAGTTCATTACTAAATATAAGCCCGGTGCGTATAAATCACACTGAGTCACTGATATTGAAATTAGTGACATCTATCATTTTTTTGATCTTGGTGGTGGTTTTCGTGATCGACAGTGTTTGGGTCATGATGAATAAACATACCAGAAAGCTGTCCAAAATTCCGGAAGAAGTCAGAGGAGAGATAGGTTCTTATTTTGTGGAATCTGCACCAATTCTGGAAGAAGATGACAGAAAACTGGCTAAACTTGATGACAGCACAGCGGATTATATCCGCTCGGGTTTAAGTGTATGTCCATTCTTTGTTGTTATTGCTATCGTTAATTTATTTTGTCAACTTACCCTAGATGTTGTTTCCTAATTAGATTACATATTGTGTCTGTGCTTTCAGCCTAGATGGAGTGATCTAGATGTCAATCAGCATGTTAACAATGTGAAGTACATTGGCTGGATTCTGGAGGTAGTTTTCTGTTCTTTTCATCTCCAATTATTTGTCTTCTCTCTCTCCTTTCACGGACAAATATTTTGAAATGTGATAAAATTAAAAAATTCTGGATGGATTAAGTGAGAATCATAATTTGACTAGCTTAAGGTCTTTTGCGGGCTGAGTAATTATACTCAACACAAACCTCACCAAAAAAACCCTAGTCTTTAGTCTGTTGGGGCTGTAGAAGTCGACCCAATCAACTTTTTGCAAAGTAAGGGTGTGCTCATGTGAGGCTGGTGAAAATGATTGATACGGTAGTTGAAGATAAAGTTCTTTTTCGAAAAACAAATGTCAGTATAGCTAGTACTACCATTATGTTGTTTAGGGTGGGGGATCAAACCCTCTCTCTAGTATCATTACCAGGCTGATGATATGGCAGTTGAAACCTACGATAAAGTTCTTTTTCTAAATAACAAATGCTAGTTTCATTAGTGTTGTGTTCGGAGTGGAGATCAAATCCTCTCTCCTTGTCATTTCGCTCCTCCACTCCCCCACCTCAACAATGAGGCCCACCTTATATCTCAAAGTCTAAGATGAAGTATTTTATTTGCCATAGTTGTTATTGACATTTGATGCCTCACAGGTATTGACTTGTGAGCAAGCGAGGGACGTGTAGTGACTTTAAAAATGAAACATGATATAACTTAGTGGTAATAAATTAATAATACAAATAGTACGCAGTACTTAAGAGAACACAGAAAGTTAAACAACACGGTGTGATGTTTCAACTTTTGTAAATCACTTTTACTTCCCCCTAATTAATTAGTTACATGTTGATTTCTTGGAGATAATACACCTTGCATTGTTTCATTTGTTATGTGATGGGTTGTTCACATCTGGATTCTTAACCAAAGGGTTGTGCTTTGATTTTTGCAGAGTGCTCCACAGTCAATCCTCGAGAGTCACGAGCTTTGTGCTATGACTTTGGAGTATAGGAGGGAGTGTGGCAAGGACAGTGTGCTCCGGTCCCTAACTTCTGTATCTGATGCTGGTGTTGGCAATCTAGCTCAAAGCGGCCGGATTGAGTGCCAGCATTTGCTTCGACTTGAAGATGGTGCTGAAATTGTGAGGGGTAGAACTAAGTGGAGGCCCAAACCTGTGAACCACTTTGATATTGTGAATCAGGTTCCAGCAGGAAGCACCTAAGGTTTTAAATGGTTCATGGTTGGAATCATATCAGTCTCTTCCCTAGGGTTAAACTGGTTCTAACCTTTGGAGAGTTTTGCTTGTGTTTGTCCAATCTACATGTCTTATAATATACCTTCTAATTTGTGTTGCTTTGGTGCGTGAAAGGGGGGAAAGTACCATAAATCTCATTGTAATTAGCTCCTGCTCTACTCTATCTCTCTCTGCTCATCCAAATTTCATTTATTTTCTGGTTGCTATAGCGCTAGGCTGGCTGTCTTCAATATTTAATTGTTTGATTAAAATGGCTAGGCATGTATATTATTATTCTTTTCTCTTGGCCCTTCTAAAGATGCAAATTTCTTTGTGAACACAGCACAATAATTATTAGCATGTAATCAGAAATGATTTGTTCGTCCAATACAACTGTGATTGTATGCTCCAGCTTGTATGTATACAAACGTCCCACATGGGAATTATTGGGTGAACAAATTCCCTTCTCCTTTAAGCATGTTATGATAATACACATTTATCTTTTAATGCAATGTCTAGGATATATGTGGGGACCTTTACATGTGCTATCGTGTCTAGTCCATATTTTGCTTGGTACCTATGATTGGGCTCGTCATTCGTGTCTTTTGTTGGACTTAAAAAATGGTTTAAGGTTGATGTTCTTTGCCGCTTGGTACATGCATAGTAACGCGTTCAGGCGAAGGTCTATTTTTATTTGTCTCATCTAAAGTGAATGGGTGTATTCTGGATGAGAAAAAAAGTGTAACAATCACCTTCAATGTGAAAATTTGGATTATATATTCTTACCTTTTATTATACCATTTGCTTAATTTTCAATCAAAATAATTTTGTAATTTCCTTTTGATATATAATTAATTTTAAGGTATCAAATTCCTTTCGTTTGACTTATCTTCGGATATATTTGAGAATAACTTACTCCAAACTTAATATTTCGGCCCATAATGGAGCTTTGTTGGCACAAGTGACAAATCGATTTTAGGCACCGTTCAAAAAAATGGAGCTTTAGTCACTTTCAGATACGAACATACTTCTTGCATTGTACAGTAAAGATAGTAGAAAATAGGAAAAGTTCAAGAGTTATAGCTCAAGTGGCAATAATGTCGAACCTCGGTCCATTCACTTGTGTGTTTTTAATAATTATGTCATTTCGTCTATCTAAAAAAAAACGTTAACAGGTGTCTTGGGACCTACTATTAAACATAGTAAAACTATTTTAAAATTTGTATAGTCAACCTTTTAAAAGTATAAAAATAATGTTTTATCCATACATTTTTTGTTTCTTTAAACAATACAATATTATTAACTGTTTTAGCTTTACAGTTTTAGTATGGTTATTACTTCAAAAAAAAAATTTTAGTATGGTTATGATTTGAATAAAATACAGAGATTCCATGATCTGCGATAGATACAATCAATCATGTAACAATTGTTTAAAATTGAATGTTTTTATTTGATGAGTTTAATTTGTAGCTGGCTTCTACTAGCAGAGAAAAGTTTGATTGTTGTTCCCCTAAAAAGAAATATTTGATTGTTGTTATTCAGAGGATTCTAATCTGTATTTTGAAAGAGTATTTTAAATAAACAACGTATACAAGAAACGATATATTTTTGAAGAGAAATGCTAGCGACACATCTTCTAACATACATTTTTCAACACATTTTTTTTTGATTGGTTAAAATTCACATGAGTTCCACCAAATCATCTGGGTCCCATATCAATTTGGTGGATCCCATGTAAATTTTAACCAAAGAGAATGTGTTGAAATGTGTGTGTTAGAAGGTGTGTTCCTAGCATTCCTCATTTTTGAATTACGCTTCAAATAAAAGGGGATGTGTGTTTCTGTTTATTTTATTTTTGGGAGCATGTGTGTGTCACTCAGTGATAATAATCACAGTAAAATCACTATGATTAAAATCAAACCTTACAAGAAAACAAAATTCAAACGAAGTGTTTATAAATCACTCGAGTAAAATCACTAGTATATATTACAGGCTCTGTCTTGGGACCCCAGCACTTATCTGAATGATTGTTTTTTTATTGAATTATCTGAAATGAATGATTTATAATTATGATTGTCTTTAAAAGAAATAAATTTTAAAAGGGAAATACACTTTTTTTTAATAGAATTATCTGAATGATTGTCCTTAAAATTATTATAAAATATGGCAATAATTTAAGGTTCCAAGACAAAAAACAGTCGAAAAGGAAAATTCTTGTAGCTGATGAACAAAAAATAAAAACAGCCATTTGAGTAGAACACTGAATTTTAGAAGCTTACGTCCACTCCTCAGTTTCAGAGAGGAAAAAAGAAAAAGAAAAAGGAAAAGTGATTTTGGGGGGTGTGAGAGCGTTGGGAGCCAGTAAATTTCACTTTCAAACGTTCAGAAATATGGATCGTGATATCTGATTTCAGATATATGAAAAAGTAAAGCAATCAATCACTGGCAGGTAGCAGACACGAGTTGTAGCTTCAAAATTGCACGTGGCTTTTCATTCACCGCATAATTTGGGATATAGCAGTACATTTTTTTTGACATATATACTGAGGGGTCTCGTTAACGAGTGTTTCTGGGATATTCTCTAAGTATTCTGAATTAAGCAATTATTTTTTAAAAAATCAAATATTACCTATAGTCTTTAAAGAGTTTTCTGGAGACACTTGTTAATATTTTCCTATACTATATACTAGTACTAGTATTGCACTACCAATAATATCAAGACTTGCATACCGAGTTAATGGATTTGGAGGAAGATTAATATAAACTTTTTGCGAGTATTGTTTTAGGGTTTTGTTTAACATATATAAAAAAAAATTGATGTTGCACCATATACAAGATTATTTTTCAGCATTGAATCATGCTAAATTTTGTCAATACAGAAAGAGATCCATTCATGTATCTTGAATGTTGATGTCATAAGTGATGGCCGGCATTTTTCACCATTTAGCTATGTCATGCATGCTTACTGTGAATGGGAAGTCAAACAATTTCTTTTCGTTGCCCTTTCGTGTTATATTTTGTCTAGTTAGAAAATTGTTTATCAGAGACTGATATGATTGAATATGAATAATGAGAAGAAACTTTAAGTTTTTTCTTTTTTGACTTAAAAATAAATTTCATCTAAACGCATAAAATTGTTTAATAGTATATTACGGCTTTGTTTGTGAATTTGGAGGGGAAGCAAGGGAGGGGAGGGTTTGAAACAAAAAAAGGAAGGAGAGTAAATGGAGAAAATAGAGAACATCGGTAGAGGGGATTTGAGGTGCTTATTTTTCATCAAAATATAAAACTTCATCATTTGGAGAACTAAAAAATTGTATTGTAGAAGGGTTTTGGGGAGTTTGAGAGGGCTTATATGAATTCTTCAAATTTAATATATGTTGTTATAATATTTTTAAAATAAAAAATATATTAATCATAAGCATTAATTTATTACTCTTTAAAAAAATGTGAAAGATTTCTCTATTTTATCCAATATTTCTATCCTCCCAAAGCCTTTCATTTTCCTCCCTTCCAAACTTCCGAACAAAGCCTAAGAAATATTTGCCCCGCCACAACTCTTGAGAGACTTGAATCATTTGCCACAATTTTCTCTCTTTTTTGTAATGAAATAATAGCGCGTCAAGTGGAGAAGAAAAAAAAATTAACTTTTTTTTAACAAGCAAAAATGGATTATATTAACACTGTTGTAGCAGGCTCCTCAGCACAAGATGTGCCGAAGAAACTACTAAAAAAAATTAACTTAACGGGGTAATATTAATTTAAAAAGATTTTTGTTTGAATGAATTCGAAATATATTCTAATTTACTGGATTTTATAATTTTCTATCAAGAAGAAACCTGACAGAAAACAGAACAAGGAAAAGAAAACTACATTCTCCTGTCAAAAGTGTTGGTGTGTGAGATGAAGATAGAAGAGAAGTTAAAATTGTATAAAAAAAGTGAAGGTTGAGCAACATATAAATGAGAAGAACAACATAATCAATATCTTAGATTTTACACGAAATCGTGGTGCTAAATTCTTTGTGTGGTTGCTCTAAGTCTAACGTGATGATCAGTTCGACAATAATAAAATATTTTAATCAGAGATTGATTACAATATGAACAAAAACCGGCAAGACAAAAAAAAAACAAGCAAAGGGTGACGCATATAGGCAGGGCACCCAAAAGAAAACTCCTACACTTCTGACATCAAAAACACCAATAAGTTTGTGAGTTGTATTTTGCTTATTTTGTGGATTTTATTTCGCTCATGTAGAAGTTTCCTCTTATTGTTGACTCATCAACTTTATAAGAGTTGATGATTCGACCAACTCTTACGTCAAGTCTTTAGGACAATGATGGTTAGACGCCATGTTCGATTAATGAAGAGTGCTAATGGTCGTACACATGTTAGTGAATGAAAAGAATCCGCTTGAGGGGAGCATTTCCAAATGAATGAATGGTCTTATATTTGAGGGAGAATATGTTTGTGTGTCAAGTGTGAGTTATAAATCTCACACTAATGAAAAAATAAGCGTTGAACAACATATAATAAAAAATTCCATATATCTGATGTCTTAATACTTTTGGTAAATATGCATTCTAAGCCCAATGTGATGTTTTGCCATGCTCCCTCATGACCCAACGTTGGCATTTGAGTCATGTGCGACCAAGGGATGAAGATAAAATGTTATTCCCCACACCATTTATTTGAAAGAGCGATTAATTATCATTTTATTTGTGTTTTTTCTTAGATAATGGCATGGCTACATTGATGCTGGATGTATCTTTGCATGATAGGAAGTTTGACTTCTATATTGGGGATTTTTAAGCCTAAAAGAGAAGACAAAAAGGTTGAAGAGTATCCCATCTTGAAAATATATTTTTACTCTTTGAAGATGAAGTTGATGACAAAGTAAAAAAATGTGAGACTTTGGTTGAAGAGATGGTATGTTGTGTAAAGTGGGTAATCAATCATCTCGTTCCTCGTCAGATAGTGAGAATGAAAAATAAGTAGATGATCAAAGTTGTTGGTATTGCATGAAGAAATTTGAAAGTGTGTATCATACTAACATTTAGGTTTAATTTGCCCCCATAAATCTATGTATATTGGATGCAAACGAGTATACCGGCAAATATCATTCATAATACTTTAAAAATCCTTTAAGAGAATTGCACAATCTCTTCAAGCATATCATTTACTAGTATTTACATAAACCCCTTGAAGGAAACATTTTTCAATAAATTACTATTGAAAAATATTAACAACATTAAAAATAAATCCTTAAAAACAGTTTAAAAATTGTCATAATTGATGATTAAGTTTTGATTATTATAAATATTTCATCAGTATTTTTCCCTTTTATTTAATTGTAGTACAATTTAACTATATGTTTAGTTATACATGTAGTTTTTTTAAAACAAGTATAAAAAAGAAAATAAAAAATATAATTTATTCAGTTCTCTTTAATTTCCAAACGAAAAATATAATTTTGCACTGTTTCATCATAAAATATTCAAACAATAAAATATTCATTCCATTTTGCTCCATTCTATCCTGTTTAAAATATTCAAATATATTCTATCTTGTTTAAAATATTCAAACATAGCTTTGGTGTGGTTTATCAAAGGAGCATGGTGACTAAGAGATTCACAACCATGAGCAATATCAATAGTTACAACAATCTATCATTCTTTAAAAAAAAAAACACAATCTATCATGACGACTATATAAAATATATTTCCGTAAAGATATACCCTCAATTATTTTCTCAAATATTTTTTTTTTTGAAAGATTAAAAGAAAGATCAAATACTATAAATGTGAAATTTCTCCCTAAGATTATAATTCCCATAATTTAGTTTTTGTTGAAAAAATAAAAATTTCAACTATATTGATTTATTTTCCCATAATGAAATCTTCTCAAACTCAAAAATGAAAACTTCTCAAATAAAAGTGTTTGATCTTCTCCTTCGATCTACACCACCGCAACACTGCTTGTCAATCTTCGCTCATATCAAAGTTTTTCAAGCTCAAAGTTGCTAGCATGCAGTTGAATCAGATTCAAGAGAGAATGATGTGTCTGTAGCTAGCTAAGCTAGTGTCATATGTTAAAACTAAGTAAGTCATTTAAAATAGCATGTAAATAAATTTGTGGCCAAATTAACATTTACCTTCAAAAATTAAAAAGAGAGTTGCCATCAACATTTACCTTAACAATATCACCCAGTGACATCTAGAAAGATAATATGAATGAAGCTTAAACAAACTCAATTGGACAGTGTTCATTGTTAAAACCATGTCATTCTTAGCTTTACAGGAACTGATATTAGAAAAACATGTAAATTCTTACTAACAAAGATATCTTACGTTGACTAGTTTGTTGTCTACTTTTTTTTTTCCTTACAATATTTTGGCAGTGGAGATCATATCTAAGGGTTGACAAATTAAGTGCAACCAACAGGAAATAATAAAGATATATAAATGGATGAATAATATTCAATTTTGATTCAAGAGTATGAAATTACAAAGAAAAGTCAATCCGTTACACTATAAGAGAGTATCAAAGAGGAAGATGGATGATTTTTTATTTTTTTTGAATAACAATTTTCTGTATACCCTTCTCAATCATTGCTTCCTTTCATAGAAGGTTAAGAAAATATTTCTTGTTAATGTATTTGTTCTCTTAATTGTTGAATCAAGTGACATATTTCCTCTCTCTTTAAATATATTTTAGCGACCCCACTTTGATGACGTGACTATGCTTGGTATCATAACATTACTACCCCCCGTCAAAATCAGCAAATTTCAAATGAAACGCAAGAATTATGATTTTATAGCTAGGAATCATGGTATTCCCAATTGAGTACAACTTCCTGAGGTATAAATTTTAAAGTGTTCCACGTTGATGCATTGTTTAGATCAACCCTTTTACCACATATGAATTGAAATTGATCACACGATCTCTGTTTGATTTCAATAGTTGTGTCATATTTTCCAACAATGTTTGCCACATGAAACTGAAGTGAAATCCTTCCACCAAACTTTTCTAGTTCTTGTACCCAAGCAGCAATAACACATGCAGCTTCATAATAGTGATACTCAATACTCCATCTTGGTGTGTACCATGCTCTAGTTATGTACTTTGTTCCTGTAGCATGTTTGTTAAGGACTTCCTTATCAAATTCAAAACATCAAAATGTTGTCCAGCTCCATAATAACATGAAGTTAAAAAATTGCAACAATCAATATAAAGGCAAACTCCAGGCATCGATTCTTCAATTTGCTCAAGAGAAAACTTTCTTTTAAGAATCACTACAAGAAAAATTGTCTCTTCAAAATTACTTATAGGCACATTTGACCCATCAATCTGAAATGCGAAGTTGTTTGATTTGCCTCAACACCTTTGTGCAGCCAAAAGACAACAAACAATATCTCAAGTTGGCCCTTGTATTATTTTTTTCAAATCTTGCAAACTGGTCCTTATATTTTTCTGATTTTAACAATCGGTCCCTATAAATTTTCAAAAGTTGTAATTTAGTCCCTACAATTTTTCAAAATTTGAAAATTTCTCCCTGTTTTCATATTTTGAAACTGGTTCATCGTCTTTTTGAAATGTC
>Ga0315915_1005079_pt1 | contig 16465 bp, 10 predicted proteins | sample MpolbnodulesMG_FD_207738 | JGI IMG/M metagenome (GOLD analysis project Ga0315915, IMG submission 207738) | Medicago polymorpha root nodule microbial communities from Los Angeles, California, United States - branched nodules | ecosystem: Host-associated > Plants > Roots > Nodule | place: USA... | reverse complement strand
TTGTCATTTAAATGGATGTTCAAATAACACAACTCAAAAAAAAAAAAAAGTTTGTCCTCTAAATATTAATACATATTATATGTATTAAAAAAAAGGCTAAACTGCACTTTTTGCCCTCTAAGTTTCAAAATATTGCAATTTTGGACCCCCTATTAAAAAAAAGGGCAAAAATGACCACACATGTTTAAGGAAATATGCTCTTTTGACCCCCTAACATAAGGGAAATATGATCTTTTGATCCCTTATCTTCTCAAAAAGTAAAGTTGTGATTATGGCTCATGTTTTGGGACATGTGGCCTCTTAGCAATTTTGGAACGAAATGGGTCAAAATTGCCATTTTTTTAATATGGAACCAAAATCGCAACATTTTGAAACTTAGAGAGCGAAAAGCGCAGTTTAGCCTTAAAAAAAATATTATTGTCCCTTAAGTCTTAAGTATAGGGCTTTGGGCACTTGTCAACTCTAATGGTGCTTAGGGATGATTGTGAGGTGTTGCATCCTTCAGACATTTAAAGCATGCTCTGTTCTTTCAAAATTTTCAATACTTAGTTTCTCATAAAACTACAATAAACCGGAGGAGGGAGAAATTCAAAAGTTTAAACCATAAAGCCTAAATTCCAAAAATTTCAATTTCCAAAATGGAAACATATTTTTATATAAGCCAATAATACTGATACTTTGAGCAAATCTACGCTTGAGTTTTCCTTGTCCTTTAATATTTATTGTTTGACTTTTTACCCTATTTATTCAATCCAAAAAATGATTGAGCACGTCGAAGTGTTTAATTGTATTTTTATTAGATATTAACAAACTTATATTTCTTGTTTTCAGTTATTTTAAAAGAGGTTCGAGCATTATTCACTTGTTAATGAATTCCATACTATTATATCATTTTTTTTTATGAAAATCAATAAAGTGTATAAATACCCTATTACGTGATATTGGTGCAACGAAATAGGTTATTGTTGGAATTGCAAAAATACGAAGAAGGGTTTCGCATAGCACGACATACCATTTTTTATTTTTTGGCTTCGTCAACTAGGTTAACCGATGGAAGCTGATGTAGAACCACCATTTGACTTGTCCTTGTTAGATCTTAGTAGAACCACCATTGGGACAGATTTGAGTGACTATCATGTTTTGAGTGTGTCCTCAACACAAAACATTGGTTAAAAGAATTGTCCAACTCATAACATTATAGATGATTAAAAAGGTCGCATAGCTCAGCTGGTAGATCGCTAATTCTTAACCTTGTGATTGTTTGTTAAAAAAAGCTATTTATAAATGTTTTTATACCACCATAACAACAAATAGGGAATCGATAGTTTCTGATATAACATCCGATTACCTTGACCTAGCAAAGTCTTTGTGCATACTTTTGAGATCAATAATTTTATGCTTACACTTAAAAAATGTATGATGACTGTTTATTTATAATAAAATAATTTTCTTTATGTTCCTTGTTTCACAACGATAAATTCTCTAGAATAGTTTGTTTGATTAATTGATCATTAAGTATGACTTAATCACGAGACCATGCCAATGTTAATGACATTACTCTTTAAAGTATTCACACTCAAGTTTTACTATAAAATAGGATAATATTAATGTATATAGACTATTGTTTAATAGACTGATGGTCATACTTCATAGATTATGGATATGAGAATTCAAGTCTTAACATAAGTATAAATATCATGAGTAATATTTATGTCAGGCTGACCCGCCATGATAATACTAGATAATGTGATACGTAAGTGTATATGATATTGTCAAAGTAATAGTGGTGCATCTCACCCTTCTATCTGAAACCACTATCCTTGAATATGAAGTATGGTGCATTGTTGTCAATTAAGCATTGTCTCTAAAAAGAAAAATATAAATTCGATTGATAAACACTTTACAAATCACATTGAGGGACCTGAGTAACCTAGATGAAATTTGTCTCTCCTACATGCAGAAACAATGACAATGGACCCAATATTGAATTGAACAAAGGTGATACAGTTTATAGCTTATGTTCAATATAAGCATATGGCAAATTGATAATTATACACATGATCTTTATAACATAATGATCTGGTCCGAACACACGGCATTCTCGTCATTTAGATAGAATTGACGTATTGCTAGACATCGCTTGATGTATATAATATCAAATGTATGATTTAATATTATTGTCAATGTTACAAGAACCTATAAGATCATACACATAAGGATAAATAAATGAGAGTTAAATAAATAAGTAATATTTATTTATTATTTGGTAATACGATCTTTTGATGCACTAGCAAGGTACGATGCATTTAACTGGAAAATGGTACACCATGAAGTACGATATGTATAACTGAAATTGTGGAATACCTTAAGGGTCCGTTTGGTTCGAGAATTAGGAGGGGAGAGATTTTAACGGAGGGGAGGGGAGGGGAGATATTTTAATTAAAAACGTGTTTGGTTCACAAGGGGAGGGGAGGGGAAGGGGAGGGATTTTAAGATTATTTTACCGTTTTAACCTTAAACTTAATTAAATAAAAGAAACTACTTGTTTTTACAATTTCAGAGACCGGCGAAAGACAAGTACACATCTAAGCCGCTTATTTTATCTCAAACTAGCCCATATATTTTGCACAACAAGACATGAATCGGTGAATTAACTATGAAAAAAAAGGAACAACAAGTAATAATAAGCTGAATTAAAATAAGATAATAATAATAACAATGCGTTGACAACAACAAAGTAGTAGTATGAGTAGTTTGTACATGTAACAAATAAAGTGATAGATAATATAATAATAAAAGTTGTTACAACAAAAATATATCAAAATAATAATAAAAATTGTTACAAGAATAAGATAACCTAATAATAATAAGATTGTTACAAATATAATAACCTCATAATAATAAGATTGTTACAAAGATAATATAATCTAATTATAATAAAAGTTGTTACACGGTTAATATTGAGATTTGAAATTAATTTAAGGATAATTATGGCAATGCAATAAAATTTTAAAGAGATTTTCTCCCTTCCCCTCCCCTCTCCTTCTAAAAATTGAACCAAACACTTCAAATTAAAAATCTCTCCTCCCCTCCCCTCCCCTCCAAAACTCTCGAACTAAACGGACCCTAAGATACTATGGATACAAATGGTTCTATAAATTACTTGTTATTTTGTTTTTATTGTCTTTTTTTCTCTTTTTATTTTATGTTTGTTTTTATCGAACTTAAGGCTTCGGTGTAGTGATAGAAAGATAGACATTTGAAAGGTCTCAAGTTTAATGCTCTTAGAGTTAGGTAAATGTAAATTGTTTTGTAAACGCTTTTAAAATCTGGGGTTAAATATGTTTTTGGTCCCTACATTTTGCCCTCCTTTGACAAATAGTCTTTACATTTTAATAAATGTTTTTAAAATCCCTAAATTTTTTCTCCTTTAGCACAAATAGTCCCTGCTGTCAAATAATTAAGGAGAAGCTGACATGGCAGCTAGTGGACCCCATTCTTTTAAGGGTTAAATATGTTTTTGGTCCTTATATTTTGCTTGACTTTGAAGAATAGTCCTTACATTTCAATAAATGTTTTTAAAATTCCTACATTTTTCCACCGCTAACAAAATTGGTCCTTGTCGTCCATTTTCGCTCACCGGACAAACGGAACATGCCACATAGATGCCATCAAGGACATTTTAGTAATTTTCAATAAAGTGCAGGGAGATAATTGATTTTTCAACTGAACTTTCTCTCTAATCTTCATCATCTCTCCACGTTTTCTCTATTTCTCCCCAACCACCATCAGCCCCACACACCCATCCTCATCCACCACCGTCCTCTGCACCATCAATTTGCTCATATTTGTTCTCTCTCTTGTCGCTGTTGGCGACATCCTCTTCTCCCTCACGCTGTGAGGACCAGATTTAACTCTTAAAAAAATATAAGGACTAAAAACATATTTAACCCTTAAAAAAATGATGTCCACTAGCTGTCACGTCAGCTTCTCGTTAATTATTTGACAGCAGAGACTATTTGTGCTAACGGAGGAAAAATGTAGGGATTTTAAAAACATTTATTGAAATGTAAGGACTATTTATCAAAGAAGGACAAAATGTAGGGACCAAAAATATATTTAACCCTAAAATCTGTCTTGGATATATTATCACATCACCATAAATAAAACAAAAAGAAACTTTTATCGTCAATAAATTTCCCTAATCTTTTCTTAATTTTTTTTTTTTAACTAACTCTTCAATTTCTAAAGGAAATAAACTTTGATAATTTAAACTTCCATCAAAAGATAAGCAAAATCTAATAAAAAATTATTTTACCCATAAATTAAAGGGTTAATTAAGTTTTTAGTCCCTATAAAATAAAATCACAGTTTTTAGTCCCTGTGACATTTTCCTTTAGCATTTTAAGGACCAATGTTGATGAAAATTTTTGACAGAGACTAAAAATGCTGAAGGAAAAATTTTATAGGGATTAAAAATGTTGATGAAATTTTTTATAAGGACTAAAAAGTGCAATTTTATTTTGTATGGATTAAAAACCAAATTCTGAATATTTATAGAGACCATTCACTTAATTAATCATAAATTGAATTCACTAAACAATTTATCTTTGATACACTAAAAAAAATAAATTACATTAATAGGTTTAAAAATAAAATAGCAAAAGAAACCCAAAACGACGACGTTTAAATGTTCCAAGTTTTTCACGCTCTTCAGAGTACAAATACGTAGAGATGTTAATAGAGCCTCAAATTTCAAAGCCCACTTAAAAAAGCCCCCATCAAGCCTACTAAATTAAAGCCCCCTAATTGAACAAAATTATTTGGGGTCAAACCCACTATAAAATCTTTTTATTCGTGGGCTTAAAAAAGGCCCATATTAATTAATTCAAAAAATAAAGGGTAAAAAAATTTATTTTTTCGATAAAAAAAAGGTTTTTTTAGGTAATTTTTTTTTACGTAAAAAGAAAATTTAGGTAAAAAAAAGTTTTTTCTTATGTAAATTTTTTTTTTTGGTAAAAAAAGTTTATTTTTTTTTAAAACTTAAAAAAAAAAAATTATGGGCTGAAGCCAAAACTTCAAGCCCAACACCTCTTCAAATACGAAACCTTTCTTACTTCCTTTACAAGCACACAAGATTCTTCCAGTCTCATCGATAGCGAAACCTAAACACTCCAAGGTTCATCGTTCATTCAATTCAACCAATACCGGGTAATTACTCTGTTCCTCCATTCCAATCATTTGTTCTACGAAATTTTTGAATGTTTAATTTGATTCAAACCCTATTCCCCTTTATCGAAATTAGGGTTTTTCTTTTTCCGAATTTGTGAAATTTTTGCGCTTTTGGGTTCGAATTAACTGCAGATTCAGATTTATCTATGGCGACTGAAGCAAAGGCTGTGACTGAGGATGTCAAGATCGATCTATTCGAAGATGATGATGAATTTGAAGAGTTTGAAATCAACGAAGGTATGAATCTGTAATCCCGTTGCTTCGCTGATGCAATTATCTTTGCTTCTGTTTTAGGTTTACATGTAGTTAAGTGATCCTAAGAAATTTTCAGTGATGTTATCATAAAATGATTTATAAGTGATATTCATTAGTTTGCTTTCGTGGAAGAAATGAAGTAGGGATTTCTTCGTGGATTGTTGCACATTTGAGCTAGACTTTGTGTTTTTGGTATTCAATTAATTGCGCGGTGGTTATGAAAATTTAATCTATCTAGTATATCAGTGCAACTAGCTTATTTGAGTGTATCTACTAACATGATCATTTGTGAGACTGATTGGGAGAACTTATGGAAACAACTTATGACAGATCACTTTCATAAGCTCTCCATGATAGTTTATGAAACAACTTATAACTTATATGAAAGTAGTTTGAATTTATTTTATCCTTTGTTTTAAAAATTGCTTATACATAAGCACTTATTTGGTAAGCGCTTAATTAAGCTGTATGTCCAACCATAGCCCAATCATGTAATTTGAAATGTATTTGATACTTCACCTCACCACTTTATTTCATGTATGAAATGATATGATATTTAAATATACATATCTACTATTAAATCATATATACTTGCAAATGTCTAAACTTTTGTATACATAATTGTCCAGATTATATAAAATGATGCAACATTTAGATTCGCTAGATTCGCAGTGTACATAGCGTTAATGAAGATGTAAATTTGCTAATTTTCACACTTGGTATCAATGGATCCCTTGTGTGTGTGTGTGTCTCAAAGTGCATGCAAACTGTAATTTTATGCCACTACTCACTTCTCATGGGTGTTGATCCTATTTCTCATTAGGCATGAACACTTCTAGGGTGAAAATAATAGGACTTATTTAATTGCCTGAATCTCATTTAGTTTTATTGGCATTTGTATGTTAATTGGGTTCACCTATCCAACTTTTCTTGACGACTTGAATTTAGGAGGTTTTGGATTTCTGCCGTTGCACTCACAATCTAATGTTGCTTCCTATTTCTTTTTGCGCCTCTTTGTTTTACAACTTACAGAGTGGGATGACATGGAGGAAGGGAAAGAAGTAACTCAACAATGGGAGGATGATTGGGATGATGATGATGTTAGCGATGATTTCTCTGTTCAGCTGAGAAGGGAGTTGGAGAAGACTACTGATAAGAATTAAACCACCTGCTGGCTATTTTTGTTTGATATGAGTCATATGACATGTGTAATGTGTTACAACTTAGGTATTTGAGACTTTGAGCTCGGTGTGTTTTCTTACTTACGAAGAAATTAAACTATGCCTTGTTATGAAGGAAATGTTACTAAAACAGCACACAAGGACATAGTTCATGTGTTCATTCTTAAAAACTGCTGCGTAGAAGTTACTGAGTACTTGTTTTTTAACTGAGTTCTGTGATTATGATTAGATGGCATCTAGCTTTATGTTTGACTCACAATCTCAATTTTATTCTGTTTCATTTATATTTGATTTTGGGTTGGATTTGCTTTTTCTATGAAGAGTGTGTTGGCATATAATTGTTTTATTATTGATGCTTAAGCTTTTAACCTTTGAAGTTTTGAGTTGAGATCTTTTTATAAGCTTTCATATAATCATATCTAGCCAAAAGATTCCTATTGTTTAAGCTGTAGAAAATTAGCATGTTACTTCTGACTGTTATCTAGTTACGTGAGAAGGCTCTTTTGTTGATAAATGTCACCAAACTTACTTAGGTCTTCGCTATACGTGTTGATATTCTCTAGCTTTATTGGTTTAAGCTTGAAAAAAAGGTGAGAAATAATGTCCTAATATTATAGACTTCTAGCTAATATCTCCATCTTTCCTCAAGTTCCAATTGCTGCTAGATGTCAGGATAGTTTTTTTTTAAGTTGTCAATGAATTTGTTTTGGTTACCCTTCAGATTTTAGTTTAAGTTGTGACTTCTAACTAATAATGTTCTCATCATATCACTAGTCTCTGAAGCCGTCAATGAATTTCTGTGTTTTGGTTACACCCTTCTGATTTTTAAAGACCGTTCTCCTCATATCACTAGTCTCTGAAGCTGTCAATGGATTTATGTGTTTTTGAAACGAAATTAGGCTTTGTGTTATCCTCAACGGAGATACCCCACTTATAGAATATGGTCAATAGCAGATATTAAGTAGCTCGTGTGATCAAATGTCCACTCTTGTATCATAAGATTTTCATTGAAACGATTTTCATTGAAAGTCGATCATTTCTCTTTCTCTGCTTGTTGTTTTATTCTCTGCTTATTGTTTTAACTTGTTGACTACGTCATGGTTACATGCTAGTTACAACTAGTTGAAATTTTCGACAGAACATGCACGTGTTATGTAGATAGTAATCTATCTGCCTATCCGCATAATCTTAATTTCTTGAGATATTGATGGCAATCTATCTTGCCTATAAGCAATGGCAGTCTCAATTTTTTTTAAACGGCACTATTCTTTTGCAATATACAATTGTTAGTATGTTCTTGTCAAAAAATTCGTTGGTATGTTTTATTAGAAGTTAAAATTTGAATCTCAGCCCTTTTTCTTTCACAGTTCAACCATTCAAGTTATACATTAAACATCTACTATACTGATAATTCTCACATAATCCATTTCATTTTGCACTCCCACGTTTTTTTTTCTTTCTGTCCTGAATACCTCTCTTTTTTACACCACTCTCATCCCGACCATGGGGTAGTGGGAGAATCATTATGGTTTACAAATCTATGGAAAAGTTGATAATAGCACCTGATATATGTTGTTAAACATGCAACGGTGGTTTATCATCTACTAATGAAGGGATGCCGAGAAGTATTAGGATATGTATACGTACCAAGTAAAACCACAACAAAGTGCACAAGATACAATCACATAGCCACAAACAAGCAATAGTACACTTGTGCCCATTCACTAGGACGAAAAGACAACGAAACAGTCACTATATTTGTAGTGGTTCATAATGTTTCAGCTCAAAACCTGTCCACAACACCCAGCAATTTGGATGGATAAGCATTTCATAGAAACCAACCACAAAGAATGATGTTTGACCCTTTCTACAATTGGCATGAAATTAAATTCATCCAAGCACTGAAATTAAGATTGTAATTCAATAATTGGTGATAAGAAGGAAAAAAATCAAAACTTATGTGTGAAGATACGATTACTTGGGTAGTAGAAATATATTTTGATCGTCCTGTCATGTAAAATGTTGCAGGAACATTTGATATGTTGGGGGTGAGGGTTTGAATCCGCAATTCTCCACTTCTCAGCATTTAGTGGTGTGTGTTTCGCCGCTAGACTCTTTGAAAAAAAAAAAATAGAAATATTTACTATCTTACCAAAAGGTAATAGAAAAACCCCAAAAATATTACACCTGGAGCTCAAATCCAGCTAATTTTTCAATTCAACAACATGATAGCACTTTTTGAATTGCCTTGATCTTTATGGCATTTCAATTTGTACAATATCAGAATCAGCACTTCCTTCCCTCATAATTACACGTGAATGAACCCATGTTCTACAAATTGGACAAAAGGGTGTCTTGTGAATCCACAAATCAATACACTGAACATGAAAGCTGTGGCTGCAATTAGGCAACAACCTACAAGCATCACCAACCTTAAAACTCTCCAAACAAACAGCACAATCCACAAGGTTGTTGTTTCCTTTCTCTGGTTGTTCCACATAATCAAAACAAGGAAGGTTCTTCAAGTCACCAATACTGTCACCACCAAACATTCCTTTTGCAGTGCTCCTAGTACTACTACTCTGGACTTGCATGTCTTCACTATTATCATCCCTTCTAAAGGCCCTTCCAACTATGCAGAAATGAATAGACACCAAAATAGCAATCCCAACAAATAAGATTATCAAAGAAATTACAATCTCCATCACCATAACTTGGCCTAATTTTATATCAGCTTGTAAAAAAAACCAAGTCAAGCTTCAAACATGCAATTTGTTTTTATGATACAATTTGTTTGCTTCGAACATATATGTGTTTGATTATGATACAATTTGTTTGTTTGTTCCTCAATGACAAAAGGACAATATAGAGGCTCAATCACAGATTGTAGCTACGGCAAGCTACCTGGCTGCATTCATTGTCACTTATTTATGTTTAATTATTATTTTTAATTAGAAAATGACCCAGAAAGCTGAAAGCTTGTTTTTATGATTGAGTTGTTACACCAGATATATTATTTTGCTGCTATAATTTTGAATATATAAAATTTAATTTAATTTTGTGTGGTATTGGTTTGGGATCTGGGAGTGTGCTCCTCCTCGAGGTCTCATGTTTGATTTTCTCCGGTGCCAATTTTGGTGGGCTAATTTAACTTCTTCAAAAAAAAATTAATTTTGTCTTCAATTTACACACTAAAATTTAAATAATAGTTTCCTTTTTCTTTTGAGAAATTGATTAGCACTAACTGTATATAGATCCAATTTCAGCTAGTGTTCAAGTCAACTAAAGTCCAAAACAAAACTGAAAAATATATAATAATAACAAGGACAAGTATAGAGAACTAATATTTCCTAAAAAAAATATACATAAAGAAAACTAGTATAATTTAATTATAATTTAATTAGGACATTACATGTGTTCATAGGGGAGCCAGGGTGACATGGTGGGGCGTAGTATATAACAATTTGGTACACAGCCTTATGGCCTTGATCATAAGTAGCATTTGGCACTAACCTTATACAAATACTCATTTCAATTCTTATTTTATCAGCAACTAATATTAAATATTCTACCTATTACAATTATCAATTTCAATATGGATAAATTTGCTGGAATTAAAACAAAACAACAAGAACGAAAAGCAAAAGGTGATATACTTGTATGGATTTTTATTTTTGCAGAAACTAAAAACTAAAATGATGTATTTTCAGGAACCAAAAACATTTAAACCTAAACTATATATTATTAACATCAAACATTCACTGCTAAAAAGAAGAAAAACAACAAATGTGATGTCAAGTCTGGGGCTATATATGTTTTTGTTATACATTGCAGTATTAGCTTTTTAGGGTGTCATGATTTTCAATATGTAGAATCCATTCAGAATTCACAAAACTTTGCTACAATTAATTAATTGAGATTGAGATGCTGTTGACTATTGTAGATGCTATCACATCAAATAAAGTAGACACTTTTATTACTATTGTAACTTTGATACATATAATTATTGCCATCTTTCTTTAATCTCCATTTATACTTGCTGAACTCAACACATTGTTAACTAATCTTAACACAACTGGTTTCCATTTTTTACTTTTTGTCTTTGAGGAACTTCAAAAGAAGAAATTATGTTTTTTAATCTCTGCACCATGCCGTTGCGGTTAAACAGTTGGTTGAATAAAATATGTAAGAATAATGTTGTTGGATGAGATAGGCATCAAGCAGTTAAGCGCAATAATGCAGGTCTACCTCCAAATAATGGTCCTTGATTAGATTTTTTTTATTGGTTGAAATTTTATATGGGAAAGGTAGTTGTTTATTAATGGTTATGAAAGATTTTTAATCATGTAATCAGCAGCATTATGCATTTTGTTTTTGGCGTAAACTAGGTATCATCTGCGTGCAATTGCGGAGACAAATCCCTCGAACCTTGTGGGACCCAAATGAGTGCTAATCAAAAAAGAATGCTAAGAAGCAAGAAAGAACTATATCCTACTTTCATTCCATCCTCTATACTCATTCAAAGTAGACCATTGCTCCACCACCTTCTTTTGAAAAGAAAAAAAAAACTGCGAGTTTTGAAGCAAACAACACACTGAGACAGAAAGTAGAAGTAAAAGAGTACCTAGCAAATAAGTTTACAGCAGTATCATGAAGATCTTACAAGGTTACAAGGCCAGTCCAGCAAGAGGTAACTAAGAAAATGGATATACATAAGAATTGACATGTTCCCTCTATTGTATATAGTTCTCTCATCTTGTCTGTTTTTTTTACCAAAGATACAAATATTGATTCCTTAATATTTTATTTGACTATGAATCAAGGCCCTCGGCGTTTACCGAAGCAGAGACAACCTTGCTGCTGATCGAAAGGGATCATACCTCCACCTTTGGATGTGTCAATAGCCTCCAGCATGGCAACTACCTCATCCATTTCAGGTCTCTTATCAGGATTCGCATCCCAGCATTTTTTCATTACATTTGTCACAGAACTTGGACAACATCTTGGTATTTCTGGTCTTACATTCTAAAAATTCAATCCAAATTAATATATCGATATCATGTATTCATTTTTGATTCAACAGAAACTAATCTATGGAAGAATATATACCTGGCGAACAACGGCTGAAGTAATCTCTGAGAAACTTAGGTCAGGATATGGCATGTCACAACAATATATTTCCCATAAACATATGCCAAAACTATATACATCACATTTCCTGTTATAGGGGTTGCCATTTAGAACCTGTAAACCATCATTCACCCATTTGTCAAATAAGTTAAAAGTTAATTACTTAGACTTTCTCTTTGATCAAATGAAAGCTTACTCGTGACCTTTTTCTTTTCATGTTTGCACAAAATATCGCGGTAAAGGTTTCAAGGTAAATTGGCCACAAACCTCAGGAGCCATGTAACCAAGTGTACCAGTCTCCCCGGTCATGTCATTAGGATTCGACGCTTCAATACGTGCAACACCGAAATCAGCAATTTTAACGGTGCGAGACTTATCCAACAGCATGTTCTCTGTCTTTACATCTCTGTGGACAATCTTCTGAGAGTGAAGATAATTCAGCCTGCATATCCAAGTGAATTCTATTTGAGCGATCGAAACATATTATGAGTCAGTCTTTGTTCTCGACAAGTACTAAATCACTATTACATTGAGCAAACAATTCAGAAAGGAAAAAAAAAATGAATACCCTCTTGCCATATCAAGTGCCAGCTGGATGACAACCTTAAAAGCTAACTTCCTCCTCCTATTTTTGATTAAGAATGATTTCAGTGCACCTCCAGGAAGATACTCTACAACAACACAGCAAATATTGTTTGGCATGCTAATTAGACCACTGTCGGTTTGTATCTGTAATTCAGATGATCCCATTGTTGCCCCTATAAACTAAACACAAAGAAAGAAAATTGTTAGGAGTCTCACATTAAGCAGATAAAAGTGTTCAGTGTGTTACTTAAAACTGAAAGCAAGTTGTTATAGTAGACAAGTGAGTAACCGTTTCCTGAAAACAAAACTGTCACTTGATAATGCGAGTTTTGTATGATCTCACACCTTTTTATATGCAACATTTCAATCCACAAGAACAATTAACAACAGTCAACAGCAATAAGGGAGAGTTGAAGCTAATGAAAGGAAATGTACCTTAGTTACATTAGGATGATTAAGTTTATGCCAAACAATGACTTCTTGCGTGAATGCAGACCTGAGTCCAGCAATTTCAGCTTCTGTCCGGTAACCTTCTTCACCCCAATCCAGCATTTTAACTGGACATTAAGTAAATAATCCCAAAAGAGTTAAGTGTTATTGTTAGTTTGTTACATAACATGCACAGTAAAGTGCATTTTAGATTTATAGAATCCTCACAAAATTAAAATCAATCGATCGTTCACCGGTCTTGGTCTGTGATTCTCTGTCAGTATAAATTTTTGTCCCTTTCCACAACCAATCTAACAATAACATGCTACGTGTATTCAGTAACCACACAAGAGCCAATTTAAATTGACTTATTTGAGCATATCTACTAGCGTAAACACTTTGAGGCTCCCTGAGAGAGCTTATGGAAACAAGTTGTGACGTGTACATAAGCTATTTTCACCTAATTTCAATAATCTCTCTAGGATAGCTTATACATAAAACACTTATATAATAAATACTAATGATATAAGAGTCTAATTAATCTGATTAGCCCAACCAGGGCAAACAACACCAACTTGGATAACACGTTTTCAGATGCGAAACATTTAAATCTTCTAATGAGAAGCAGAGGGCACAGTAATTTCCAAAACAGCCCATCATCAAATCATTGTAAAAGTCAATTCTTTTTAAAGAAAATAAAAAATCAAAGCTCCCCCAATGAAATTGAACTGAGAAAATTTTGAAGTAACTTTGGATGAAATCCATTAAGATTTTTTTTAATTACATGGGTTGACTCAATGATTCTTATTTATTTGAAGTGAATCAACAAGACAACATCAACGGTTTGTTTGAGTAAACCACCAAATTAATCTTTGACTTTGTAAAACACTGTTAAAGAGGTCCGGGTCCCTATATGAGATTACGAATATTTCAAAAAGATCTCTAACTCTATTTAACTATCAAGTTGATCCCTGTAACTAACCACTTACTATCAATTAGATCCTATATTTTAACAATTTTCTATCAATTTGGTCTCTATATTATTTAACATTACCAATTCCTAGCATGCTCTCAAAATGACTAATATAAGTCAATTTTGACATAGAACTTTTTGAAATATTCATAATCTCAGACAACTATTTAAAAACTGAAAACAAAAAAAATAATGAATTTTTCAAATGAAACTTAAGAAAGTTACCAGCAACATCTTGGCCATCATAGAAACCACGATGAACAGTACCAAAAGTGCCACGAGCTAAAACACTCTTGATGATGAGGTTAGAAGGGTCAATTTCCCACTCTTCTCTTTGCTCCATGTTATTACCACCGGTAGTAGCAATAGAGTTTGAGTGATCATGAGAAGAATCATCATTTACCTTGTTGAAGTGTTTCTCAAGTTGTTCATCTATGGTCTTTAGATCAATTTGATCAGCTCTCACAAACCCATCACTCTTTTCCATCATTTTTTTTCCAAACCCTATCTTCTGAGAATGTGATTATTGGTGCAGCATAAATATAGAATAGAGGGGACATTGATTGAGGTAAAATGTAGTATTATGGTAGATAGATAGAGTGTTTGAGTTGTCGTTTGATGATGTTAATGTTCATGTTTCCCTCCCTCCGCAAAATCATCGTTGGGGTCTCCCCAATAATCCAAGTTAGCACGTGGAATTGTCTGTACAAAACATTTTTTGTTTTCAAAATAAATAAATATGAAAAAGTTGAAATGTTGCTCTCGTTGAGAGTTGAACTCAAGACCTCCCGCTTACTAAACGGGTGCTCTAACCAACTGAGCTACGAGAGCTTCATGTTTATTTGGTATTTCATATATTATATAATTTAATAAATAGTATTTTAAAAATGTTATATGTCATTAGTTGTTCATCATGGCTTAATTATGCTCTTATTGGCAATTCGCAGTTATTAACATTCAACATTTTTTCCTTTGGTTTGAGCTCTTGGCTTATTCCTCTTCAATTTGTCTATGCTTTCTTTCATATTATATGTTTTATGTGTCTTATTGAAAATATAATTAGCTAAACATTAGTTAGGAGTATTAGTTAGTAGTTAGTGAATAAGGTATTGTCATTCAATGATTAACTAATGTATTGTCCCTGCATCCTTTGGATAAAACATGAATAAGGTTATGATTTGTATTATGTATGTATTTCATTTCAAAAAATAATTAAATTATCAATCGAAATAAATTTGAAATTAGAATGATGGTTTTTGTATGAATGTTTTGGGAATTAATATAACAAAATGATAATCAAAGGAACTTGAAAATCATATATACTTCAAATCGAATCTAAAAAGAAAGAAGGGAAATATCATCATTCATCAGTTAAAATAAACTTGATATTGTCAATGAAATGTTAAAATTGTATTAGACTCAAATCCCACGCTATTAAATAATGTCCAATACTTTCGTAAGTGTAAACCTAGTTTACACAGACAATTAATGTATACCCCCTCTTCTCTTATCTATTTTTGGTCATCTCTAGTTAGCATATACTACTAACAGTACATATCCCTCATTATTATTCAAAGAACAAACTTTCAATCTTGAACAAGAAAATGTATTCATTTAGAACAAAGAGAGGGAGTCAAGGGTTGCTTTATGATTTGCACAATCATGAACTAATTTTTCTCAAGACATGTGGTTTTTAAAGAAAATGTTTTTCCTATTCATATTCATCTTCTAACAACCTGGCGGAGCCCTTCATGGGTTGGGGTGAGCCACAACCCATCCAAAAAAATTAAAAAATTAAAAATTATAGCTTTAATTTGCAAGATTTTAAACAATTTTGTATGTTTTTTATTTTCGGCACATCCAAATCTCCGTAAAGTGGTGTAGTGGTCCACCTAAAAAAAATCATAGGTCCATTTTGTGAGATTTTTTAACGGTTTAAGATTTCGGCAGTTCCAAAAGTTGTTTGCGTGATTTTTGTCATGTATATGTTTGGCAGGTTAGCGGAGGTTTACAAATCTTCTAATTTGTGGGGGTTTCAAACCTCTCTTATATTTTTTGTCAGCTGAAAATTGTTCCAATTAACATTTGTATTTAAAAAAAAAAAAAAGTTTCATAATTTAGCGGCCCACCCAAACATTTTTTTCTGACTCCGCCACTGAAACCTGTTTATAATATTCTTCTTCTTATTGCATCTAATTTTTCTCAATTAATATATATTAGTCTCCACATGATGAAATTGTTCCTCCTATTATTAAAACTTCTATTGAACTTACTACTTCTAATGTTAGTATTTGGCTTAAATGCTCTTTTAGTCCCCTAAGTATTTAATTGGTATCGCTTTGGTCCCTTAACTAAAAAAAAGATTGTTTGAGCACTTTAAGTTTTTTTTTAGTCTCGTTTTGGTTCTGTTAGGTTTCCGTTATCTTAATATATATAAATGTTAAACAGTTCTGATATGTTTGCCCTAATTAATCTCGCCTTTTTTGGTGGATCTAAGTAATTTTTATGAAAAAAAGAGTTTGCAAGGAATTGAACCAGGTACCATATGCTTTCACTTTACAACTATAACCGCTATGCCACTTCTACTTTTGTTGAAATATTGTTGCTTCCAAAAATGAAATACATGACTAAAACATTTTTTTTAAATCCCCAACCGCCCTAGCGGTTTCCTCTCTCATAG
>Ga0315915_1005078_pt1 | contig 16466 bp, 10 predicted proteins | sample MpolbnodulesMG_FD_207738 | JGI IMG/M metagenome (GOLD analysis project Ga0315915, IMG submission 207738) | Medicago polymorpha root nodule microbial communities from Los Angeles, California, United States - branched nodules | ecosystem: Host-associated > Plants > Roots > Nodule | place: USA... | reverse complement strand
TAACGGAAGTTTTACGTTTTGACAGAAATGATTTATTTGACCGACGGAGGCCAACTTGAGGGATCAAAACATGAGTTTTATTAGTTATGAGACCAAAATGAAAACTTGAAATTAATTAGGGGGACCAAATGAGCTATTAAACCCAATATATATTATTACAAAAAGGAAACAAGAGTAGGACCAAACCAAAACACTCAAACGACAAGTGAAAATACACCGGAAATGAAAAGCCTAGAGGAACCTATAATTAGGTAAACCAATACGGTCTCGGTAGAAGTCGTGCAACAAAAACCGAGGTATAATATCTAACCAAATGGTGCCATAAATATAATAACTGTAATTTGCTAATTTGTATGCACAACGGTTTCCTTCATGGAAAATATGAGAGCAAACATAATTAGGGTTTTGTTAGAAGACACATTTTATGAAGGTGTCTTTTAGCAAGTTATTCTATAAACATTTGCTAAAAGACACCAACTAATTTTTATGAAGGTGTCTTTTAGCAAAGTTATAACTAAAAAGTGAAAATCACACCTTGAGGTATAGGTTGCTAAAAGACACTTTCATTGGTGGCTTCTAGCAAAACCCACATAATTAATCCCCAAATGTAAACAATTATGCCAACAGTTTCTCTCAGACGAAACAGGATAATATCTAGATTCTTAAAAGCCTAAACAGCAGAAGTGGAGTCGCTATCCAACCAAAGGCACTCCCAAGCATGAGAAGCAGCAAACTCCATTGCGAAAATTAATATATAGAATTTGAATACTCTTTTTTTTTGTTAGGTATGACGTTTGCATTATTGTTTAGTCGTAATTGTCTTTTGTCATAAAACTTATGGATACGTAAAGGCTTTTCTACTTCTAACCAAAATTTTCTTTAACCTCAAGAGCAAGAAATTAAACTTATGATCATTTACTTAAGTGTTCTAAGTTTTTTACCACTTGAACTAATCCATTTTTTTTAAATATTCCATTGTTGGTTATTTGAATACACTACATCCACCAAAGAGAAACTATACTTTGATTAATCATGTTTCGGTATGCTAAAAAAAATAATTTTGGTGTAGACTTTTTGGTTGACCCAAGCCTAATATGACTTTCTTCGGGCTATATAAATCTCACATCATCGCCTATCAATGTATATCTCATTAAAAACCTCTCTCTCATATTATCCCATCATCGGACACATATCCTCTGTAATGATATTTTTCTGCAGTGATATCCAAAGAGGATTCCGTCTCGTCCCCCACCCCATCATCAGACACTTCTCATCCATGGATTTTGACATAACACTGTCTTTGTAGGTTATTTATTGCATTGATCCACCGTCATTGTTAGAAATTTAGAATCTCTATATTTCGTGCATAATCTTCGTATTCATCACAATAGTTTCTATCTATAAACTGGTTTGCACTCATTTTGAATTCGGCCAATCAATTTGCACAAGAATTATCTTCACACAATGAATGATGAAAAATAAAATTTCATGAATGTGTCAAAAATGATATGAATCAATGATATTGGATCATCTCTTTTACTTATATATCTTATCCCTCTTTAATTTTTCAATCTCTCTTAATTTTACTCTCTCGATTATTGTTTTTTTTTTATCGAAGAGATAGATAGAGTAAGAATAGATATAGAGGAGAGTAAAGGATTCATAATCAATAGTAAAAACATTAGGATGAATGTGCGGAAAACCCTCCTCAATGTGCCAAATCTATTTTAGAGTTCGATTCGCAAATCACTTTATACCCATCATGTTGTTGAACCAACTATATCCCTTGAGTGATGTCAAATAATTCAACATTCAAATTAGTGGTGCAACTGCAACCACAGCAACTTGCATAACCAAACTCAATCCCAATAAAATTTCTAATCAAATCACCAAAGCCATTGTGCATTGGGTTGTCAAGGGATAATTTTCGGTAGAATATACAAACTAGATGGTCACTATTATAAACAAAAGTTTATTGAATGAACCTAAAAAGTGAGCTTTTGTTTGTAATAGTGACGGGAGGGTGTAGTTCGCAATTAACACTTTAACCAAAAACTTATTTGGTTGATGAATTACTAGAGCGTGAACTCGTGTAATGCACGAGCATAAGGGTGAAGATTGATATCTTTTGTTTTTTTTTTCTAATACAATAATTAATGTCTTGTATTGATAAGATAAAAATGCGTCCTCTCCAAAATCAAGATAAAAATTTGTGAAAGTAGCAACAAAATAATTTGGTACGAATAAATTTTCATATAAAAATAGCCAAGAATAGACAAATTATTAAAAGAAAAGTGTAAGTTTTCATTAAAATTAAGAACATTCACAACGAAGGTATTCAATTTTGAGTGCTTAAGTGACTCACATATTATACACGCAATTTATTTATAATTTTTTAATCATAGTACTTAATAAGCATTCTATCCTTCAAGCTTGAAATGTTAACTTAGTGGTAAAAATTTAACCTTGTAATTTAAAGGTGTTGGGATTCAAATCCAATTAATAAATTTTTCCCCTTAAAGCCCTCTTCTATTTTCCCCTTAATTGGGGGTACCTATGAGACATCAATACTTATGAAGTTAAGCCTCCCCATTGAGGCTGGTCTAAGTAACTTAGTGAATTATGTATGATGGTTATTTTAGTTAATTATGATATTTTTATGACAACATGCCCATTTTTTCATAAACCTCTTGTTGTCGTTTCTTAGTCAAAAGATGCTTTGATAATTCTGTGCTTGGTTGAAAGTTAAGTAATGTGTGGTCGGTAATTGTTTTAAACGAGATTTGAACTGAAATCTTTCTTCATCTTAAACTGAAGTTTATTAACGATTAATCTCAACTTTTTTTTACAAGGATTTAATCTCAACCATGATAATTACTTAATTATTCAACTATATCCTATTTATTTTTTATTTTTAAAGTTCAATGCAGTTTAATTATTTAATTGTTAATTAATCACATTTGAATTTTTTTTCTTACGTTATATTACATTCACGTGTGCATCAACCTAAATTAATCAGCGAACTCTCACATTAATTTTGCCAAATTTCATATTCAGATATTCTAGTACATAGGCTCCAACCGTTTCCTACAACCTAACTAAGCATAAATTTGCAACCACCTTTTCACACCTGAAATTTCTCCAATCATACAAGCATCCCATTTGTTGGAATGAAATTAAATTAGGCACATTTCAATAACAATATATATGCCTTTCATATCAATATGAATACGATATCTAACTGTATCAACTTGTGTCCAAAAAAAATTCTAACTCTATCAAATACAAATAAAGAGAAGAAGAAAAAAAAGCTACTACAAAGATAACCATAATATGATACATCAAACATAATAATCCACACAACAAAACAAAACAAGTGGTTGATGCACAACGTGTATAAGTATTATAAACTCCGAAGAAATACCGACTCTACTCATACTCATCAAAAAACTAAAAAAAATAATACATACAAAATCTTATCCATTTATTCCAATACCAATTATACATTTTATAAATGAATACTTAAAATTTTTAAAAAAATGATAAGTAACCGACAAGTTACTAATGAGTCTATTTGACATTTAGCCATAAATAGATACATATACTTGTCCTTTGGTGGGTCCATATTAATGAAATTCATGGGGTCCTCCTGACCCTTAACTCCAACCATATTCTCTTCAAAGTTGCCCCAAAAAGGTCCATTTCCATGCTTGTTTTCAGATTCAGCTCTTTCCTTTTTCAACATTCTCACACAACACAACTCTATGATCCTAATTACAAGACAGAAAAACCAAAAACAAGAATGGAAATGGGAATTTACTCAATTTAACAAACCTTAAAACTATAAGGAAATTATTCTTAAAAAATAAAATACAATAAAATTTTAATACAGTATACAAATTTGGTCACAAAAGAAAACAAACGTAGCATATAGAATCTAATGATTTTAAATTGCAGTTGTAGTTACGTTGCAAACTTTTATATTGCAGCATAATGCAAAGATGCAACTGAAATCATAATTCCGTTGCGAAGACTTCAAAACCCTTTATGCTGCGCTTGAAATTATGGTTGTGGACCGCACTTTAAAACCATGAACGAAGTAAAAATAAATCCCGGTTTGTGAGCTTCGAGTTGCTATCCTCTCCAAAGATTGTATCTTTCTGCATGCCACAGTAGTTCTAGGCTTCTAGCTATTGTTGAATATATAAATATTCATTCTTGTTGCATTAAGACATGCAAGAATTTGATGAAGATTGAGAATTCTATAAAAGGGTACACCCAAGAAAGGTGATAAATATAAACTCTGAAGAAAGAATCAAAAGGTTTTGCCCTAATAAAGAAAAAGGGTATCATGAATATGGTGATTTTTGATTGCTTGTGGAATAGGTAGAAGTAGAAACAGAATCAGTTGTGAAGTGGGTTTGGTCCTGTTGGAACTCGCCTCTTCTCAGCACCAAATCTTGGATCAATACCATAATCATGAGAAGGTGAAACTTGTTTATGCAATCTTTGATGGATTCTTTGGAGATTAATGCATAAAGAATGAGTATTTCTTTTAGAAAAAGAATCACAATAAAGAAGATGATGTTGGTTGTTTTGAGTGTTTCTTGATGAAGGTGAAGATGGTTTTGTTTGTGAATGAAGTCTACAATTACCTAAAGAGAAGAAAAAAAGAAGAAAGAAGAAAATAATAAGGGTTCTACGTGGTGAAGATAGAGATCTCTTCATTTCTAAAACAGAGAAAAACAGAGGAATGAGATGTGAAAAGTGATGTTTGTGTTGTTTATGGGATAGAAAATGATGAGAAAAGAAAGAAGAAAAGAAAGGTTTGTGTGAATGAAGAGGAAGATGACGTTTAAAGAAAATGAGAGTATTAATGCAAAGCAAGAGACACATGAAGAAGTGTAAAGAAAGGGGGGGCTAGGTCAATTAATTTTAGGGTTTTGGATATGTAGTCACAAATCAAGTACACATCTTTCAATCTCATCAAAAGAGTCATGGAGTTTATATGTGGATGTTTATGGAGGGTATACCTTAGCATAGGATTTCAAACAATTGTCACTTCCCGGGTAGGCCAAACAAAAAGAAAGTTGGGTTGGAGAGGGAAAATGGTATTTTGGGTTGGATGATTTTAATGACTTATTGTGTATGGATGGTTGTGTTTGACTAGTTTGTGTTCATGACGTATCCCTAAAATTATTTCTTATTTCTTATCATAAATCAAGATTGTTTGATACACAAGAAAAATCTACTAGTGGTAGGTCATTAGTATACTTTGATAAAGGGATATACTAACAATTGAATAGTTAGTTATTGTTGATTTTGCTATATTTCATTACCAAAAAATCTATGGATTATTTTTTGTATTTTGATATAAAAAGGTTGATTGTACTGATTTAGGATATAAGAGTAACCAAATGGTTAATGTGCTTTAGTTATCTGTTCGAAGAACCCGAGTTCAAATTTCGTGTGAAGAAATCATTAATCATATTTTACTTGTCTTTCAATCGAACTCAGAATTATTAAGACGCTATTTCTCTAGAAAGTGGAGGGTTAAGAAATAAATATTATGATTATGAATACGACTTGTGTTGATGCCTCAAGTACCATGAGAATTGAGGTGGAGCAAATTGCACAACCCCCATCATTAGGAGTGAAATTAGCTCTAAATTTGAAGTGTATTTTTGGAAACATACATTTACTTACATGTCCCTTTTTGTTAGTTCATCAAGTGAACATAACATGAGAAGTACTGGTGCAAATGTGCAACATTAAATATGGATATACCTATACCTTGTAACATGGCTCACAATCACAAGTTGAATAACTCATGACAGAAAATGTTTGTTTAGATACTTGTATTTTTTTAGTCTTTATGTAATATGGTAATATAGAAGTGATGTTGTCATCGGTATGGCTTAGCAAGACTGGAATGGTTGCTTGCTTGCCAAGAAAAAAAGCTCAATTGTAGCTTTGTTCTCATTTTTTTAAATCAAAGGTATCTCCGAGTAAAAAATAGCCAAGGTCCAATTTTACGGGCTAATATTCCCAAACATAGCTTTATTCATATGCATCGGCTAAAAGTCGAACATCTAATCAAACGGTAAAAAGATCAAGTATCTATCACCTGTGTACAAATGTAGATAATCTACTATACTTTTGGTCCAATCATTTTGGCGATAATTCGCCCTATATAGATATTACAAAAAAAGTTCTGAACATTCATGCTTTATTGCAAATGTTCTAAAAGTAGTAGTTTATATAAACTGAAAAATTCCAAACAGGAAAGAAAATCTCTATCATTTGTCAAATGCTCTCAAGTAAAACAACAATGAAGTGAAAAATTCAAAAATAAATACAAATCACAACCAGTAAGTGAAAGCACCATAACAAAGAGAGTAAGAAATTTGAATCAACTCAAAAGAACAGCCCTTTCAGCCTATCATCTGTTACTTCGCTACTAATTTGCGTGCACGCTGGTTGGCACCTTTCATTCGATTGTTCAGCTCATCAACATCGTCACCGAGATGATCAAGGGCTTTGTTTTGGCTGCAAAATTATCATAAATTTGCAACATCAGGAATCAATTAAATAGCACTCTCAGCATACCACATTCAGTTCTTTATGTCAATTAGCCTCTCAAAAATAAAATCCAATAATGAACTAATTTCAACCATTTCAAAAGTCGATATCTTCTAACATATTTTTCTACGCACAACGGTCATGAATCAGATTCCCGACCGCATGCTTAGCGAAATCAATATCTATAATTCATGTCATAAAATGTTGTTATATTTTATCTTTTATACTTCCTATAATTTGGTATTACACAAAATGATCAAACCAGGTAGTTCCTAATGATGCACAATGTAACACAAATTTACATTTCTAAGAAAATTAATATTGAAGTATACAAAAAATTGTACCTGTCAAGTTCAGTTCCCATACTAATTGCCATACCCTTCAAATCACCCAAGATATCACTGAGCTCTGAGAGTCCATCATCTTGTTTAGCTTTTTCATACTGTTTTACAAACATAATAATGACTTGTCAAATGAAAATGTTAATTCAATTCAGAGACTAATATTTCATACACATAATAAGTAATTAAGTACAAGAGGAAAAATACAACACATACGTCAATTTTCTGATAGGCATTGTCAGATTCATTAGGAGGTGTTGTCGGAGCAGAACGTCCCTTAGGCAAAGGAGCTAACCCTAGCTTTGCCCTATCTTCCTTATTCATTACATTCTTCTTGGATGTGTTATCTGATCACAAACCAAATTCAATTATAACATTAGTATATACATGATTTGTTATGCAGGTGCATATAATATTATCAACCATTGATTTGTTTATCCACCGTTGATGTTGTTCACTCTAGAGGAGCCTGATGCGTATTTGCACTTGAAAAATAATCAAAATGTTAAGTCGTAATAACTCATAAGGATGAAAATTAGACGACAACCTGATGTAATCACAGGGCCTGTGATCGCCTTTCCCTTCTTTGGCTTCCAGGGTTTAGAGAACATGAACCCAAGATTGTTTAGGAGTTTCTCACCCTGTGAGAGTTAGAATGTAAAATTGTGGGATTATATGTAAAAAATAATTCAACAAAAAGAAAAGAAACAAGAAAAACATACCTTACTCAAATCCTTCTCAGTGTCAACAACCATATTATGAGTCCTTGTAATCTGGTCACCCTGCTGGTGCAACATGTCAAGAGTCCTTGTAGCATCACTTCGAATATCCTCAGCAATCCTCAAACAATTATTAACACTGTTTGTTGTCTCTTCAGCCTTGTTCACTGCATAGTTTTCCAACTCCTGAACACTTTGATTCTCTAGTCCACCTTTTGAAGCCGCTGACGATGCAGGCTTTCTTCCCCAATCGTCGTCATCATCATCATCGAAATAGTTTCCTTTTGACTTTGGCACTGGTAGGACGGGTTCTGAAGAAGTTCGTCTAGCTGGAGTGATGGCTGTGGTCTTTTCTGGTTCGGTGGTTGGTGGCGCAGCTTTTCGAAATCCAAACATTTTTACGTGTAGGAGAAGAAATAGTTTTCAAGTTATGCAAGATCTGGTAAAAACAGAATGTACATCTTAATGAATACGAGTCCAACACCATAAAATACTAAAATAAAGGACATAATATGTGACAAATAAAAGACCACATAAACCTAAATACATGAATTTATTCAAAAAATAGATAAATACATGAATTTAACATTGTGAATTTAAAGAGTTTATCATGATAGAAAATGTAGAATGAGAAGATTTGAGACAACTGATATTATCTATAACAAAACAGCATAGCCTCTAAGTTCCCATCATAGGTCAGTTGTTTAATCATTTAACATTTCTTAAACCACAAAGAACACTTGCTAAAGGTACAAATAAAAAAATAAAACAAATCAAATTCTGAATACCGAGTCAATTTTCTCGATGATGCCTAAATGGGAGGTAAATAGTCGAACAAGTATAATTTCATGTTATTTATTTCTATTGGATTCGAGGAATTAGTGTCTGCAATTGAATGTGAGATATTGAAAGTACAAAACAAGACAAGAGTCCAAAAATTTGGGAAACATTCCTAAAATAAAATAGTGATTATGATTGCGGTAAATGTCTTAGTATATAATAAATAAGATAATCGCCGTTGACACCAAAGCGCGTACAGATGAGTCTATCCTAGAGCTAACTATATATGGTCTTGAATTCGATTCCTAACTTGGACATGCAACAACGTTAAACTTTTAAGGAGAGTTTACTGCTCATTTGGGTCCCACAAGACTCATTATTGATAAAAGTTTGCATCTTCATGAATCAAAATGCTCAATTTCAATGAAAAAATTAGAAAAGGTAAAAACGAACAAGACAATCAAAAAAACCTAGAATCCAAAATCAACGATAAAAAATCCTGTAACAAGAAAAACAGAAATCAAAATGAAACAAAAAACTAATAAAAGTGTGGTACACAAAACCAAACTTTGTGATAGGTTACCTGAAATTTGGGACAACAAGAATATGTTGTGTGTGGTACACAAAACCAAACCTTGTGATGGGTTTGCCTAAATGGGAGAAAAATAGTTGAAACAATATAATTTCACGGTTTTATCGAACTCGAGGAATTAGTGTATGCATCTTGTATGCGAGATATTTGATTTATACAAAACACTAATAAAGTGCAATCCTAAATTTTGAGAAGCATCCTTAAGAAAAACACGGGATCATGAATGGTACTAAACAATCATTACTTGCTATAAAAGGTGAACACAATTGATAAAATTATGCATTTCCCTGAATCAAAATGCTCATATTCAATCATTCCTAAATTTGGGAAACATTCCTAGAACAAACTCCGGATTATAAATGCATTAAATTTCATATTCAATCATTACTTGCTAAACAAGACAAATATTAATGTTCTTTTTTGGCACTTTCATGAATCAAAATGATAATATTTTTATGAAATAATTAGAAAAAGAAAAAACAAGGTAATCAATGAAACCCAAAAACCAAAATCAAGAACAACAAATAACAACACAAAAATCTAATCAAACAACAAATTGTGAGATGAGTACCTAAAATTTGGGGACAACAAGAAAATGTTGTGTGAAGTACACAAACCCAAAAATTGTGATGGGTTTGTGTACGAGAAAGGGAATAAGAAACAAAAGAAGAATGAGAAATGGTTGATAGAACCACGAGAGAGTGAGAATTGTTGATACAAATAGATGAAAGGAGAAGCGAAAAAAGAGAGACCCATGTTCTCTTTCAACCATACACCCTTTGACAAATTTAAAACATTGGCTTAGGAAATTACCTCTTTTGAAGAGGGAAATCTTCACTATTCATATTTCCATAATACCGTCCCATTTTCCTAATTTAATAGTATAGGACTGTTTAATATAGGATTTTTTTTTCCTATTATAATGATTTTATACAATAAATATATAACAAAAGACAAACGTGCAACAAACTGCGTTGCTATGCATTTTTGGATAGCAAAACAAATCTTCGTAAACAGAACACATTTTCTTATGTTTGACCACTTTTTTTAGGCAACTTTGAGTGCTAAGTTGTGTAATAGTTAAGTTACGAAAACACAACTTTAATATTTTTTAAAATTGGAACTTAACACTTTTTTTTTCCTAAATGGTTTGGTTAGGTTCTAAATAGTTTTATGTGGTTACTAATAGTTCGGTTATGGTTTGCGAACCGTAAAATATTGGTTCGGTTCACAAACTTCTTTAACGGTTCAATTAAATTTAGTTTAGTTTGAATCGGTTCATTGATTCGGTTCAGTTTACGGACACACAATTTACCGGTCGAGATGTGGAGAATACGCGGCTAGAAACCCATATGCTCCAATTAAGCAAATCATTAGCAATTCAATTTTAAGTTGTATTTTTTTTAGGGAATTTTAAGTTAAAAATATACAACATTAATGATTACAATTGCAATAATCAATTTACAATCAATGTATTACGGATTACAAAGCTTCTATATTTGAATGAAAAAATATTAAATATGGTGAAACAAAAGGGTATGAATTGATGTTCCAATATAGTACAATGATCACATGATAAAAGGTTGCATGATGTATGGTATGTTGTGGCGCAGTTTCGAAACAATAAAGAAGTTATTAATTGATTAACGTGTATTGAAAATAAAATAAGTTTTTAAAAAATATGTAAACAACTGCGCAATTATTATAGATGAATATTTGAATGAAATTTATGCCTTAATATTGAAACTTTTAATTTTCAATTAACTTGTTTTTAGTATATACACCATATGTAGTATCGATAATACTAACAAGTTAATATTATTCACGCAATAAAGAATACTAACAAATTAAACAAAAACGACAAAAAAATTTTAATATTGAACTCATACACGAACCATCAATTACACATAATGTCACTCTTAATTTTGAACTATTATTGATAATTCAAGCTCTTTTTTTTCTTTCTAAATGGCAATAATTGAACACCATATTTTCACAAGAAAGTGAATATTAGGACCTAAACATTAAAAAGAAGAAATGTTCATAAACTTGAACATTTTTAAATCATTTCTCAACGAGCGCATTTAGGCCAAAATGCAAGAGGCTTAAGACCGAACAGCCATCAATCTTCTAGAGAATTGAGTGGGACGCAATGACAATGGTAATTAACTCGGAGCAGGGGCGTGCAATGGGGGGTATTGTTGAACAACTAAAGGCTCAGCAGGGGCAAGAGTAACAGGAACTAGGGACTCAATAGGGAAAGACGTAGTAGAGATAGGGGACTCAACAGGGGCAAATGTAGTTGGGAGAGGGGACTCAACAGGGGTAGGTGTAATAGGGGCAGGCTTAATGGGGGCAGAAGGCTTAAGACCATCAAGTTTGTAAAGAGCAGTTTCAAGCTCTTCCGCAAATGTAGTGAAAAATGTTAGTTGGAGTAAGAGTAGCAACAATGCTAGAATTTTGACCATTTTTCTATATAAGAGATAGTAAACTTGAAAAAGAGGGAGAGAGAGTGATGTTGGTGGTGTGAGAGTGTAAGTTTGAGGGTTGATTTATTTATAGGAGGTAATGTCCATAATCATTGGAGTTTTTGTTAATGTGTTTTAAAACAATAAACAAATTTTCTTAAAGTAGAATTGTTTCTTTTATTTAGTTACTACCCAAATTCATTGACGTGTATTAAAGGGAAAATATTTTTTTTATTTATTTATGTGTTTTAATGCAAGATAATATAAGCAATACTTTGGGAAGGGAATGCGCAAATGTATAAAAAAAAAATATAAAAAAAAACTAGTATCGACACATATATCAAGTACATTATAAAATTCCGTCTATGTTTTTCTCGATAATTTTTTTAAAAAAAAAAGTTTGCCTCGTTAATTATTTTTTATTTTTTTACGGATGTCTCATTAGATCATTAGTTTATAAATAAATTATACAAGTGATATTGAGTCATTTGATTACTCCTTATTTATTTAACCCAATTTTATCACTATTGTGTGGCACCTGAAAATTATTGGGAGGCCCTGCTACAATTTCGCATGATATATATACCGAAAATTATTTTCCTTAAAAAAATACCGAAAATTATTTCAATACTATTTTTAAGTTATGGAAATCAATTGGGTCATAATAGACTAAAATAAAAGATATGAAGTGAGATGGCCATAAATTATGCTTCAGCCAGATCGGTTATATTCCAGTTTTGCGTCACTCATTAATGTTAATTTTAATTCATCAAATTCGTATTAATTATAGTGTTTTATTGATATTAATGTAGATTTTAATAACATTATTTAAACAATAAATATTTTCTGAATATTGTATATGTCATTAATCAATTTCATTGAGACTAAAATAAATCGATCATTTGCTTATTGAAATTAATTTTATATCATTAATAACTAAATAAAAAAGAACCTCGTGAAAAAATAGTAAAAATATACACATATGTTATCATTTTTTTTTTATTACAAAGTATGCTTTTCAAAGAGTCAAAATAGTGTCATTCAGAACCGAATTTCGAATTATCAAAGCCCCTCTCATCTGAAAATCAAGCGTTAAAAAAAGTTCATTCAATCCCTAAAAAAAGTGCATTCAAAACTGTGTAATTAACCCCTAAAAAAATATGTGTAAATAAAAGCAGATCACATCAGGTATTTTCTTAAAGGAAAAAAAAAAGTGATGATACTCTAATTATTAAAAATTATTAAAATAATTATTAATTGTTTTTATTAAATTTTCCAAGGAAGCTAATACTTTGTAAATATGAATTAAAACTTAACTTTGCAAATAAAAGTAAATTATTGCAATTATAATTTTATTTTATTTTATTGTATACTTAAATATTTTCGAATTTTTCCATTTCCAAATATTTTTATATTTTTTTTGTGTGAATCAAACTTTCTATAAGTTGTTGCAGTGACTAATTCCTCGAACGGTGTAGGACGACAATAGGCAATAAATCTCTCCCTCAAAATATTTAAACTGAATTTGAAATTTTGAACTTAGAACATCTGATAATGTTAGAAGATATCATTTATCATCTCATTCAAGTTCTCCTAAGAGAATATTTTTATACTAATAAAAGTCAAATAATTTTTTTGTCCCTCTAAGTATATCAACTCTTATGTTTAGTCCTCTAATTTTTTGTTAAAACATTGGTCCTCAACATTTTCAATTATTAATTTTAGTTCTACTTTTTTCCAAAACTTCATGTAGCATGTTCCAAGTAACTTTGTTTGATGAAGTTCCATCGATAAGGACTTAAAACATATTAGTTTAATGATTTAACTATTTAATATTAGTTAATTTGTCTATAACTTCAAATTAAATTTTAAATTATTATATTGATGATTAAATAGCTAATTTATTAAGTTAACAATATTTTAGGGTTGATGGTCAGATTAGGCAAGTGTATCAAATTGTTTATCAAGTAATAAAGTATAAGTAGAGTATCGTATCAACATGGATTGTCGTTTCGTCCAAAAAATTCACGTTACTTATTTTTAAACAGTAAAATAAAATAAAAGAGTTGAGGGATAAGAGATTGCAATTTTTATCTGTTTGCAACAGAGGAAGTTACCTGTTTTGGTTGCAGAAAAGTAAGCAGTGGTTAGGATTCTTCGAATCCCCCTATTTATTTGTTGGAATTAAATAACATTCACGTCGCGTTTATTTATCCTAAGTAGACTATCTAAGTGATGAAGCCGTTGGGACGTTCTAACCTAATTAGTTAGTCAAGTTGCACCTGCTGATCGCACGGTGATCTTTACGTGCGGGGCCTTATTCTCTCAGTTGATTTCGGTCTATCCCTCCAATGTTGAGTTGCACCTACTGGTCAAACAGTGGTCCTTACTTGTGGGTCTTACTTTATTAAAGATAATTGAAACTTAGACTTTACTTGGCATTTTAAATTTCCAGAGGCAATGAAGACTAATGTTCTTAAAGGAATTTCCCATCTATGAATCTTCGGTATCTCATAGCACACTCTCCCTCTCGGTAGTTCTACAAATGGGCAGCCCTTTCAGCGTCTACCTTACCAAAGGTCGAGGAGAATGATTCTACTAGGTTCGGTTTAAATCATGCAGTACTTGTTTCCTTAATTAATAAACTAGTTATATCCTAGGTTCATCAGATTTTACTCAATATTAGTAATGTCACCTCCTAAGTACTTACTACTAGGGTCTACTCGCTTTCGGTATATTTCGTCTAGTTTCTTAACTAATGACTTCCTAGATAGACAGATATAAATATCAAGATATAAGCATAAATATTAGGCCCTGTCATAACCTAAGTGCCTAAACTAGGGTTGCACTATAATACAAATAAATCTAACATAATAAAACTAAATAGCGAGCAGATAATAAATAAATAAACGTGTTGGGTATTTGTATTGACTGCATTATTGCTAAAATAAATATCCTTGGTGTGGAAGTTGGAACCAATGTCCCAATATGTGGTTAGGTATCTTTGTAAGATGTTGGATACAATGTTCCAACATCCTAACACAGTTCAGTGTGCCTGGGTTCATGCCTATTTGTACGCGCACCCTTTATTGTTTAAGGAAACAATATTTCCTTATCTTATTGACCAAACAACACACATATCTTTACAGGAATCAGCTGTGGAATATTTCTAAAGTAGTATTTTTATTTTAGGAAATATTTGATATTGGTTGGAACGATCCTATAAATGTTCCGACATTTTAGGACTTTCCATATTTGTTTATGATTCTTGTTTTGCAGATTAGCTGAAGCGATCTGCTTTGTGCTGAAGCCCAACAAGAATATTTAGCCCAAGTTGCTTCAGTATATAAGGGAGACTTCAAGACCTAATTGATCATTCAAGCCGTCATACTAAAAAGTTTAGATTTTTAGGGTTTTGAGTCTACATGTGCTCTACTCGTGTATCGTTTGTGATGCAAGTTTAGAACCTTTTGTGAGCCTTTCTTGTATTGTCTATGATACTTGCTTAGGACTGTGTGTGTGAGTTTGATACTCATGTGTACTACACCGAAGTTGTGAAACAAGGTGTTAGTTGTTTGTTTGAAGGTAACTTCATCCTTGAGTTTGTGTTTAGGTATGATAGGTCACAGGGGCTGTGACTGACCATTAGGATAGTGAGATGGGATCTCAGATCTAGGAGTTCCTAGGTTGAAATCAATACGGTTAAGTCCTAGGTCTTTAGTGTAAACGAGGACTTTGCTGAGAGCTATAAAATAAGGACTACACTAGTGGATTTCCTTCCTGGCTTGGTAGCCCCCAGAGTAGGTGTGTTTGTCACCAAACTGGGTCAACAAACTCATTGTGTTTTTTACTTTCTTGTCATTTACTTTCTTGTTTTATTTCTGTTTATGCTATGATGTTGGAACATTAATCGAAACATTGCAAACATTGTAACATCTGACAGAACATATTAAAACAAGTATGCTAGAATTTCAATTGGCATCAAAGCAGGCACCCTGTGTGTCTTAGGGCGAGCTCCAGGGAAGTTTATTTCTAGCCTGATGGACAAGGAAGGAGGATTTGTGAATAGACCACCTCTATTGGATGGATTAAACTATGACTATTGGAAATCATGTATGAGTGCTTTTCTTAAATCTATTGACAGCAGAACTTGGAAGGCAGTTCTGAAAGGTTGGGAACATCCTGTGGCACTTGATGCAGATGGTAACAGGATAGATGTCTTGAAACCAGAAGAAGAATGGACTCCTGCTGAAGATAAACTGACCCTTGGAAATTCCAAAGCATTGAATGCACTGTTCAATGGTGTAGACAAGAATATGTTCAGACTGATCAAGCAATGCATTGTGGCTAACAATGTCTGGGAAATCCTCAAAACAACACATGAAGGTACAACTAAGGTAAAAAATGCAAGACTGCAACTTCTTACTACCAAATTTGAAAATTTGAGAATGCTGGAGGAGGAAAGCATACAAGACTATTACCTAAATATTCTTGATATTGCCAATGCATTTGACTCACTTGGAGAGAAAATTCCTGATGAAAAGCTTGTGAGAAAGTGTTGAGGCAAAATCCCTAATTAATTTTAAAGATAATAAACCAATATGATTAAAGAATTAATGGACTTTGATTAATTCCTTGGTATTTAACTTGTGCTTTTGAGTGTTTTACTAAGACAGGAACAAGATTTAAATCATACCAAGATACAAGAAATCAAAGGACATTGAATTCAGAAACTAACTCTGAAGATCAGAAAGTTAGTTCAGAACGTTCTGATGGTAGTTCAGAAGCTTCAGAAGGACGTTCAGAAGCGAACCCAGAATCATCTTCAGAAGCTGTGTTCAGAAGCTTCAGAAGGGCGTTTAGAAGCAAACTCAGAATCATCTTCAGAAGCTGTGTTCAGAAGCTTCAGAAGGGCGTTCAGAAGCGAACTCAGAATCATCAAGAACGTGAAGAACATGCAAGGCACATGTGACATGGATATATG
>Ga0315915_1005076_pt1 | contig 16469 bp, 13 predicted proteins | sample MpolbnodulesMG_FD_207738 | JGI IMG/M metagenome (GOLD analysis project Ga0315915, IMG submission 207738) | Medicago polymorpha root nodule microbial communities from Los Angeles, California, United States - branched nodules | ecosystem: Host-associated > Plants > Roots > Nodule | place: USA... | reverse complement strand
TTTCAGTCTTATGTAAGTTCTCACGAGTTTGTCCTTACTTAAAAATACCAAATCCTAGTTGGATAAAGCTCCAAGTCTCAAACTATGAAACTCTTGATCCATATAGAAAGGTGTACTTTTCCAGCACTTAATGAATAAAAACATAAGTTAAATTGTTGAATTCTTTCTTTTTCTCCATTATTTTGACCGGTGACTGTGTTTTTAGGCTGGCAATATCAGGAGTCTCCCCCTACTGTACAATGCGCCGTAGAAAAAGCTTTAATTAGAGCAACAAAGCTTCAAAGGAAGGATCTCCAGTTGGTTGGTGCAAGCAGGACTGATGCAGGAGTCCATGCTTGGGGTCAGGTCAGATCTTGTACTTCCTTTTGTGTGCAATTTCAGCTTTCAAGTGGCAAACATTGGATTGAAATTTTATAACTTATTGTGACTGTAGGTTGCACATTTTCTTACACCATTTAATTACGACAATTTGGATAGTGTTCACGCTACTTTGAACGGTCTTCTTCCTTCTGATATACGAGTCAGAGAGATCAGCCCTGCATCAGCTGAATTTCACGCTCGGTTTTCTGCAAAAAGTAAGATTTATCATTACAAGATTTACAGTGATACCATCATGGACCCGTTCCAGCGCCATTTTGCTTACCATAATATGTATAAACTCAATAGTGCTGCTATGAGAGAAGCTGCAAGATATTTTATTGGGAAGCATGATTTCACTGCTTTTGAAAATGCATCCCACAATGATCGAATACCGGATCCAGTGAAGCATATTTTCCGATTTGATGTGAAAGAAATGGTACTTAACGAATTCATATTTAAAGCTTTTCCGTACTGCTGTGAACATTATTAGTATTTTGCACTAAATTTTCCGTACCCTAATGCCGGTCACTTCAATATCAATGTGTAGGGAGCTCTTTTGCAGCTAGAAGTTGAAGGCTCGGGTTTCTTGTATAGACAAGTCCGAAACATGGTATTCAATCTTCTGCGTCAAATTAAAAAAAGTTATTGTTGTATAGTTGATAGCAATGGCATATATCTGTTTGCATTTTCAGGTCGCTTTGTTGCTTCAAATTGGTAAGGAAGCAACCCCTCCTGACATTGTTCCACATATTTTGGCGAGTCGTGATCGCAAGGAGCTTGCAAAATACTGCTACTATCTGCCACCGCATGGTCTTTGTCTTGTTTCTATTAACTATAATGAAAGTCACTTGTTGCCTCCACCAGGTTGCCCTGCAAAAAGTTTTGGCATGCATCATACCATAAGAAAATGCAAGGTTGTATTCTAATGATAATACTAGGTAATAGAACAAACAGTCTAAAATTTAAATATTAATGGACTGATTTTTTCACATTCATCTGATATTTGTACTTCATGCTTCATAATCATTATATTGATGGAGCAGTGGAGCCTAAAATAGGAGTTTGGCTTTCAGGGCTGTTTCAGAGATGTAATTGGGTTGAACTTCTGTATTTGATAACATTTGTTTAATCCAAAATTTAGTTCAATGATCACTACATTTTAGTAATTTTACAAGAGTCAACAGTGAAACTCCATTTGTGAAGCAGTTACTATCATTCATGTGCATCCTTAACTAGGGTTGTTCATGTTTTGAACTTATTACTATCCAAATATTAACTATTAAAATTCGGCTAACCAAAATTAGACCTTTTTAGTAAAACCATTTTGACAAAAACAGAACTGGTGTATAACAGGTTACAACTTGGTTTTGAACAAAAATGGTTTTAAAATAGGCTTTGAAGTTCAAAACAAGTTGTTTTGTAGCCTTTGAAAAGAATGGCAAGAAGGACCCATTTTTGGTCTTTGCTACTAAAAAAAACCCTATATTTTTGGAAGTTCACCTTTGCACGACACAAAACTAGCTGTTTTTCTTTTTCTAGAATGTGTATATAGGTGCCTAAAGACTGGACTCAACTGGTTCAGTTCTGCTAGTCGCTGACATTTTTTGAAGTGCATTTGTACAATGATTCCCTTCAAGCAACATGTGAAGTAACTAATCATTGATGTCTTCAAGTGCGAGAGCATACTTGCAATACTCCTCTTTGTCCCCATGGATCAGATTCACGGCATGTTTCCAATCTCAATAACACATTAATTTAGCTATTTTCTTCCATTTCCAAACATCATGATCACTAAGCATAGTACTAATCAATTCCTTAAAAGTACTTAAAATGTACTTTTTGAAGTACATTTTTAGTGTAACTTTTCACCATTTGACATCTGTTTAGTTATTAGGTTATTTCTGAAGTACTAATTAAAGGGACAAATTACAATATGATCAATTTTGCAGGGGCTAAAACAAAAGAACAAGGACCAAAAGCCAAATAAAAATAGTTGCAAGGACCAACATCAAACAAAAAAAATAACTGCAGGAACTAAAACCAGCTAAAGGTTGAGCTCCATTGGCAGTGAAGTCAAGATCATGAGATCCTCAGTTCTAGTTGTGAAGAATCTTAGGATCAGAGGGATAAAGATCAGACATCAACAAGATAGAGACCATATGTATATTCACGAGGTAGAAGCTCAAATGAAAACATCTTGAATGAATATAAATTGATTAAAGATGATAAAGTGAGTCCATACTAATCCTATTGATAGGACTCAATGGACCTAACCAGCTGTGTAATTAACTTCTAACTTTACTAACTAATTGAGTAACCAACCTAATTAACCAACTAATTCTAACAATCTTAACACTAGTAGCTCACATTTTTTCTAGTACATATTTGCACTGTGATTCCATTTCCGTAGCGTTTGAACTAACTCAGTATCTCATCTTTTCCCCAGCAACAACAATGGTGTCTTCAAGGAGGGGGAGCTTACTTTTGATACTTCTTGTCCCCATGAATTAGATTCACAAGTATGTTTCCAATAACAATAATACTTCTTTTTTTATAACCATCCTTTTTATTCTCTAGATGAATAATGACCCGTTTAATTTAGATATTTTATTCCAATTTCAAACATCATGATCACTAGCACAGTACTAATCAATTCCTTCGAAATATTTGTTGAGAAATCCTGAAATTTAAGAAAAATCTTGGTTTTAATAATTTTTATTTTCTTATAATCCCTTAACCATGTTTTAAGGGTACCGATTAACATCTGTCTCTAACTATTGACGCCGCCAATAAAACTAAGATCATTTTTCAATTTGACTAAACTTTTTTCTTTCAAGTAGTAGTCCTGAAAAATATAATACAACACATTTGCAGGTTAGGTTACTCCATTTTTATTGTTGCTCCTTGGAGTTGAAGGTAGCAGCGACAACATTGTCACGAAGTTCACATTTCCTTGAAAGCATTGGTGTCTGGATCACTAATGATCTTCGTTCCAAACACATAAATTTTTATTCAACATTTATACCTTAACATAGATTCACCCAAAGCCACAAAAAAACATAATGAAACATATAGCATTTAAAGTTTTCAAATTACTGCCAGCTCTATGTTTTGATATTCATGCTCCCAAAGGGATTACAAATTACATAACATCTTTCATGATTGTAGGAATGTTTTGCCAAATACAGGATACAAATTTGCTTGGCAAATTCCAATGTTTTGCCAAATTGTGATGTGATCACATCATATAAATTACGAATTAGAATTCATTCGATACCAATTTCAAAGTCGTTTGGAAACAAGATTCCTAGTCCCTAGTAATAATATATTTCCCTTTTTGCTTGGTTCTCTGCTCTCCTATAACCAGGCCAAAGGAAAAAAAAATGCTACTTCAGTTATTTGAGGACTTGATATCAGCTTAAATAATACATGGTATCATCATCATCACAGTATTAAATACTGTTACAATGATACATCTGCCTATAATGTCAATAGCAGATTTTTATTTCTGATATTTATCCTCCTCACTTTTCTTCCATTTTTCCTTAGGAAGAAAGTTCGTTATTCATTTGTGAACAATAGTGTGTGTATGAGTCATGCGCGAGGTTCTGCAGAGCACAAAAAAACATATCAAGTCAGTTCAAAACCTGAATAATGACCTAATGCTTTATGGCTATAAATAATGACAAGGGAAGAAAAAGGTTGTTTAAATACCTGTTCCTGAGAGCGGAAATACATGAAGGGTGTATAATATAAAAAGTTTGATACCCTAGATGTATAAATATCAGCATATCTGCGATAATTAGTTTAAACAGTTTAATATCAAAAGTGAGAAATGATAAAACAAGATCGTGGACATCAAAAGAAAGCACCTACTTCTCAATTTGTCTCATCAAGTGACTTTTATCCCACAGTCCAGCGCGAGATAGAAATCCCCACCTAATGCAGACAATTGAGCCAAGTTAAACACAAACGCTCTTGGTAGAAATATTTATATATTGATTTACTCGGTTTAAATACATATCCATGTGGTAGAAATCAATAGATCGAGTACAGGCTGGTTTTCAAATGAAAAAGCTCTACTCTTTGAACTTACCTTGAATTGAAGAGCTCCCCATCCGCCTCCAACATTGGAGCAATTTTCTCATCCAGTCGTTGCATAACAATAAGTAGCTTTTGCATACTTTCAGTAAGGTCTTCATCATCCATGTTAGTTGCTGCGAGGGTCTTTAAGTACAACGAAAATCTTACTATTGGTGTTTAAATAATATATGCTAATTAAGAGTCCTATCTGGATAGCTTTAAAAAATTAAAACAATGTATATATTTGATGCCTCCTCCAAATTGATAACGGAGAAGTCAAATAAGGTAACCTAGGGATATAAGATATGAATTAATGATACTATTCGACGATCTTATTTAGATTAGGAAGGTCAAAGGGAATCAAATGAGGCAACAAAATAAGATCAAATTTGACCATATCGGTACTAAGTACCATCATAAGAATTTCTTAGAATTTGGATTTTAGGCCAAACTTGAACACCAAAAGCTTAGCTCTAGCGATAAGGATTACCCAAGCCTTATAAGGAATAACCTGGTCATATATATAGTCGATATGGCATCTCAACACATCCTTGATCCTTTCACGTGTAGGACAGGACATTTGAAGCATGGAAAAATGTGAGTGGCGCAGAGATCTTAACACACCCTCCCAACAAGGACTGGGAATCAGAAACATTGACAAATTAAGATGGCCCAATAGTATATCTAATATAGACTTTGATACAATCTAAGAATTTAACCTTTAGGCTTAACTCAACACCATAAGCTAACTCAAGAGGTGAAGATTACTCAAGGACTAATTTAGTCTTATATATGGGATTCAATAGAACTCGAGAAAATACTTAAGCGCCTAATAATAAAGCATATAAAGTAGCATATGCAATAGGATTATAGGACCAAAACTTACTTGAGCAGGACGGTCTTTGCTTCGCCTTTGCAGAGCCAGTCGAAGTTGGTTAAAGAGATCTCCCACAACTTCCTTTTGATTTATAAGCTCTACCAATGATTCTCTATCACCTCGGCAACGAATCAAGGCACTGTACTGTAGTTTTAACATTTACGAAAGTACAAGGACAAATCATAGTTAGATCCAGCAAAGGCACCATATTTTCTTGATACATAGTTCAACAAACAATCATATGATTTTTTTCCTCATAAAAAGGTATATCATTTTTTTAAAATTGAAAAAATTAAAGTTGCTTCAGAAATTTCTTTAGTAACAAATGAGCCCAATGCGAACTGATTGCACTAACCTCATCTTCAAGTTCTCTACAAATTAACGCTGTTCGCCATCGCAAATGGACTTTGGATTGACTGACATCAGTGTAAATATGGTCACCAACATACAAAATCTCATCTCCGTGGATTCCTAGAGAATTTTCAACCATCTGTGCACTTCCCCCAGAGTACAGACCACCTGCAGAAAACGGCAAAGCACATTAGTCATAGTAAAACTAGCGGTTCAATTATCCTTATTCAAAACTAGCATGGTGGTTGTCTGAGTCGTATAAAGATAAATTTTAAAGAAAATGTAGCCATTTTGCATTTCTGCTATATGTTACCATGACATAAACAATTCAATTATTATTTCGCAATCAGATCTTCTCAACCCTAAAAGATTCGGAACTAAGTTTTAGGAAATTATTAATGCATCATAAAATTATCATCAGTGCTTTTCTTATTTGCATCGGTGGCTAGAAGAGGTAGCAGCAGACACAAAAGATATTACTGACAAACATATTTAAGACAGAGGGTGCCAAAATATAATATTACCCTTTTGGCTTTATTAAAGGGATAAAAACTCTATCTGTCTCAATTTGTATGCCTCAGTCCGTTTTTGGAAGCCTGAAAATCATATTTCAAAATAATGTTTTTTGGTTTTATGAACCCAATTGTCCTTTCCATAATTTTTATATTTCAAAAAATGTGAAAACAGTATCAAACAGTAGGGGCACTTCAGCCCTTTGCAACCCATCCCCCACAACTGGCGTTGATAGCTCCTGCCCCTCTATAGTTTACCTTCATGTTCCAATTTCTGATTTCTTTCTTATCTCATCATAGAGCGACCAAATATCATCATAAAACATAATCCCTTCAGGAAAAAATGTACCTTTCAAGTACAAGTTCTCTTCGCTCTCTTGCAAGTGCTCTTGGGGTATTTATTAAGTCTAGGTATACCAATAATAAAAAAATTGAGAAATTAATTTCTAGCATACATCACTTAGGAATACTTTTGGACTTTTGGAAGTAAATTTAGGATCTTATTATTACCCATTGTTAGCATAGCCTTGAATAAATTTTTAACGCGGGTGCTATGATCTGTCAAGTGCTGAATACTGCCTAGCGTATTTCTTCTAAAGATCACATTGGAAGCAAGTTAAATGATTCTTCTAAGAATTTAATTGATATGTGTTGGAAATTCCGCCTTAATTGCGGTCCGCCCCTAGTCGCCTAAATTGCGACCTTTGGTTAGCCTTAATTGCAGCCTCCAACACCTTCATTGTGCTGGCTTTGAGGGGGTGGATTTAGTCCCACAACGGATAGATACCACTCTTGAGAAGAGTTAATAAAGAGGAGGCACTCCTCACCTTACAAGCCGGTTTTGTAAGGATGAGTTAGACCCCAAATTTCAACAATATGCATCGGCAGTGTGAAGATTTTTTACACTACCAATCAATCATAATCGCCAAATCATTAGAAATATTTGACTTTAATCATATATACCTAAGACATCATACAAATGATGGTATGTATTTGGTTGAAAGTATAAAAAGTTAAACATTAATAGTGCATCAAAATTAATCTCTTCTTCTAATGTCATGAATTTTACTATCCAAGTTAAGTCATATCAGAACGGGATAAGGAGCAAACATGTGGAAATAAAATAGAATTGTGTAAATAAGGAAAATATCTTATAATTAGTAGTAAAATATTATGTAATTATATCCGTTATTCTCTGTAAAGGGTTTCTGCTGTGTAGTTGTTATACATGGTTTTATGCCTGTCTCTCTTACTGAGAACAACACATTTACACAATGATCAAAACAGCTTCAAAGCTACAAACCAAAATAAATATTAATAAAGTCTCCACCGACTAGAGAAAGCAATTAAATTACACTTCACATGAAAAGGCACAGCTTGAGGGTCCACACAAAAAACAAAAATCAGCAATGTAAAGCAAAAAAAATTGTTGGAACCTAAGGCAACAGCTAAGACATTTTTCCTCGTCTTTCCTTCACTGGTGCCTCTGTCGTACTGTAAGAATCCCCAGAAGAGAAACTATCACCAAAATGTGAAAGAAGGAAGTGTTTATATACATTTTTTATTCAACTTTGTTTGTCAGGTCCCCAGTGGTTGGTTGGTTTGATTCAATCTCCCTCAACCTAACCAAACCGGGTTCGACACCAGCATAACGATGTTGTAATTTCAAAATTGATTAATTGGGGTATTCCAAAATACCTTTTTTTTACTCTTTGGTCACTGGCTATTTGCATTCCTCTCTTTGTGACATTCACTTGCTTCCGGAAAGTCTTTTGCACTCATCTATGTTGTCTCATTTTCGGCTCACTGTGTTTTATCTCTATCGCTTGTCAAGTTTCATCTCCCATCGAGAGCTTGAAGCACCTTTGTCTCGGATCTAGTAATCAACACTCTTTGTTTCTGATGCTCTCTCTCTCTCTCTGTCTCTGACGCTCGCTCTCTGTCTCCAACATTCGATCTTGGTCTCTGTCGATCTACATACTCTGTTCCTCGTGTTCGATGCCTGCTCTCTGTCTCTAATCTCGTCGATCTGCACGCTCTCTAACTCTTTGAAGGTATATCTTCAATCTTGTCGATTTGTAAGATTTTGTCTTAAATTCCATTATTTACACAGAATCTCAGGGGTTAATAAATTGGTTTATAAATCCCCCGCCATTTAGTAATAGACACAAAAGAACAAGCATCTTTGATTCAATTGCTCTCACGTTTAACACTCTCTCTCCAATATGCGCCAGCACCATATCCGATTCATGCTCCCACCCGTTCCGGTTCCAATTTCATTTGATTTTCACCTCTTTAAGTTTTGGTTTTTATTTCTGAGCCAAAAGTTGTGGTTTCGTGTTGATAGTTTCATTTCTGCAATATCCTAGAATTCGCTGTCCTTATTAAGGTTGGATCAGTATGTGTTTATTTTACTGATTATTACATTATAAGTAGGTTTTGTTCTATGTTCTTTTTGACTTATTTTGTTTATTTATAGGATAGGATACTTCTCTGTATGAACTTCGTTGATCATGATTGAGAAATGCCAGTTATTGTTAGCATTCTTACGGCAATTTATGAAATGGTAGCTATGATGTGTTTCTAGATCAGATGTTTTTTGTTTTTCATTTGGTAATCATGCCTTTTGCTTCGGTTTTTACTCAATTTCAGTTTATCGTGATGAAAAAAGTACTATTTAAAAGATTCAAATGTCAATGACAATGGAATATTATTTTTCATGGTTTTTCCTCTCAAGGGTTTGATGCTTTTTTACTTCTAATGAAAGAGAATCAGTAAAGATGGTATTGTTCTCTGACTAGGTAGTGGGCAAGTGAAACCAAGAAGTCCATATACAGTTACAAAACAAAGAGAATGATGGACAAAAAATATATATCATGTAATAATTTCCTCTTTGTATCTATTGTCCTAAATCTATATAAAGGATCTCTGCTGTGTAGTTAAAACACACGGTTTTATGCATATGTCTTGCTTTTTTTTTTTCTTTCAACATAGTATCGGAGTCTTTTGAGAGGCAGCCCTAAACCAGGCATACCCACAATCTTTCGGTGATAATATTTTCTTATACCTAGAGAAAATAAATGAGTGAGAATACAAATTACCAGGTTGAGCCTTGAAGCATGGACGCATTAGACCCTCGCCTGTCACCACTTCATACATGGGGCTTGATGTTTGGAAGAACTCTGGTTTTCTCGCTGACACAATTACCTGTCCATGGAAAAGAGCCACAACCATTTATGAGAGGATTATTTCAGAATAAGACAGGGTTGTTAATGGCGAAGATAATTAAGAGGATATAGAGCATTTGTCATCACTCGAATGTCAAGAGAGATCATTTTTATTGAAGAAGTAACTTATATCAACTTACAATGTCAAAAAGATCTCGCCAACCCATATCATTTGGAAGGAATCTATTAAAAGAATGCCTCATCATTTTGTCTGTGTAGTGAAAGTCGGAGTTGGTAATAAGGACAAGTTTTTTTCCAGCCTGTTTTCATGAAGATAACAGAGTAAGGATTATAAGGGCATCACATGCTATGCAAAAATTAAAGCGTTAGAGGTAATACCTCCTTCTGATCCAAAAGTGCCAAAGGTAACTCTGGATCAGGCTCCACAAACTGTTCAGGCTTAGACATGATCTCGCTCTGCATAAATTTTCTTAAGTCATTTGGTGTAAATAAAGAACAACATTAAAACTTAACAGCCAAAACGACAAGAAGAATGTGTTGACCTTAAGACGACCTTCAACATGAGCCCAGAAAAGAGCTTTTCCAACAGCCTGAAAGTTGTGCCATAGGTAAAGTAAAAAAACCGCTGATCAAATTTGATGTAAACAGAAACTTTTGCACCACAATACCTTATAAAGACCTTTATAATCAAGGGGACCAAGATCTGCCGGTATGGTCCCATCATCCAATCTGTCAACCATCTGAAATAAATTATATATCATCGATATAGCCTCATTATAATATAATCACACATGATTAAATTAAATGAAAGGAATCATCCTTATAAAATGCTTCCTATCATAATATTTCTTAACTCCCTCTTGGATTCCATCCAATATCTACTAGAAATTTGGAAAACGTAGTTGGCAAAGTAATATTCAACAAGGGGAATTGACACTTGCATAGCTAGTGACACCAACATAACCCACTACCCCTTGTTGAGATAAGAAGAAGCCACATAAACTAAGATGTGAATACTAGTGCAAAAAAAAAACATTCTAGCAGAATATATTTCTGTTGCTGAAAGTTTTGAGGTTTCACTAGTAATTGCATACCTGCATGTAGGCCACTGCTTCAGACACAGAGAACAGTGTGTTGAGAAACTCCCATTGACTCTCCTTTCGCAGGTCCACCAGTTCTCTTCCATACATCTCACTTCCATTGCATACAAAATTCAGTAGCACTACACACCAATTTTCTATAAATGACATCTACTAAGCTATTAATGTGTGTGAGCACAGGCGCATGACTATTAGTGTATACATATATCAATGTGAATGTTTTGCTGCAAGACATTCAATCAATGAATAGTGCATTATCCATGTCCACGTGCAAATGTACAATGCACAAATCTATGGTTGTTTCAGAAGATGAACTTTCGGTGCAAAACAGAAACCTTAGGTGAAACATTGACTCTATTGTTTTGGCTATTTGAATGAAGCACTGGTTTTCAAAAAAACTACATATTTATTATTCTTGGATGCACTCTAGTGGTATCCTAGTGATGTATGTCTTAATAAATTAGTGCAGAATGTCATGTAACAAGTGAGTGACTCTGCATAGATTTTCATAATCAAAAATCAAAATTACAAGGCCTGAGACTTACCTAACAGCTCGAGTAGATAACATTTTGGTGCCATGCATGGCTCTTTTTACATAACCAAATCGGTCAGCTTTAACCAAGTTGCCTCTCTCTTTGTCTATCACAAGGCCTCTAATTACCTGAACAATTTACAATAGAATCAAAGACCACTCGAACAAACCACAGATAACATGGATTGGATTTCCAGATGTCTTCATCTTGCCAGAGAGAACATATTACCAGGTCAGGATCAAATGCAAGTCCATCAACAGGGAAGCCCATATTCTTAAGGTTTTCCATACAATAGTCATAAGCACGCCCTTCCCAAGCCTATAGTTCCAGGTAACACAACAATAAATAACCTCTTTCATACTTTATATTTTTATGATTCGAAGTACCATGGCAACGATTTCAACATACAATAATGAAAACTTCAAGCACAGAGTAAGGGATAAACATAAACAATTAGTATTTTTTAGAGCAGTAAAATGTAAGAACAAAAGAACATCATAGAATTAATGAGAATAAAATTCCTACATTACCAACCAACTTGAGTTGCATAAAATTTTGTTTATGAATGTCACATATGACACAATCGAAAATTGAACAAAGAAGTTACATCTGCACAGTTGGTAATTAAATTTATATAAACTATAAGATATGTGATAAAGAGACGTACCATCACATTATAATGGACAAGGGTATAGTCCATGTCATATCCAATGGCACTAATTGACCGCAGATTCAACGTACGGGTGCAGAATATTCCACGGGGTGAATTTCTAGATGAAGAGGGGCTCTACATGAGGACACAAAACACTGAGTTTTACTTATTGTATATCTTTACATGAAACTACACCCTAGACAAAATCCTAACAGAGAAGACTGAAAGCGAGTAAATTGAAGGCAACAAAATCAGAGTGATACTCAGAAACAACAACTAGATTAAAAAAATGAGAAGCGGCGAAAGAACTAGTAGGTTGTTGTGAGTAAGGTTGATATTGACATAAGTATCACGTGTTCACATGAAAAGTTAACATTTGCATGAAGAAAAAAATGACTTATCTGCTAGGGTTTCAACGATAAAGCAAAAACGTTTATGAAACCTATGCAAACACCTATCTATGTTTTTGTTCACCAAATACGAAGGACCTCGGGAATATTTAAAGTGGGAGTGGCCTATGCAATTTAAAAAATTAGATGGATTGTTTAAATATGTTTAGTAAATCTAAGGTAGAATCTTTCAATCAAAAAACATCAATAAACTAGAAAAGGCGCTAGTAAGCAAAAATACTGCACCGGAATGCCCAAGTCTTTTAGCAAATCTTCTGCCTCTCTAGCCTCTATTCTAGCCACTTCCTCGATCGGACCTTCAAATGCAGCATCAGCAATTCCTACAAGGCAAGAGACCAATATTTTACTTGTTGGCATAAATTTATGAAAACCATATTCAATGTAGTAGCGCACAATGTTATGGTGAGAAGATCGAAGTCTGTTTAGTTTGAGAAAACATTTCCGACTTTTAAAAATAGTTACAAAATAAGGAAGGTAACGATTCCATAATTATTAGTAAAAATATATAATAAAAAAAATGAAAATTTCATATGGTATTCACAATTTTCTATACAAATATTTGAAAACGACAAAATACATAATAAATATCATCAACAGGAGACGGGACATGCGCTATCATTGTAAACAAGGTATACACTGACGTCCAATCAGAATGCGGCATTTTACCGTTATCATGGAAATATCATCACTTCTCATTGAATGACGCTGGAAAACAATTTTACACCGTCAGTGTATCTCCATTAAACTCTACTATCAATTCAAGCCATACAAACCCAAAATAACGGTTCAATGTCCTATTCCAATAAGCTAAACAATAAGACATGTTCATCATGATACAAAGCAAAGTAAAAACATTCATAAACACAAGACTTGATTCCATCAAATACACAAGCAATAGTTAAAAGTTTGAAAGTGTAGTAAAATAATGAAAGTTTAAAAATTTACCAAAAGCTTCAAGCTGTTCTAGCTTAACATTCAAATCACCCTTAGTGCTTTCACCAAGATAATCCACGCCACACTTGTTGGGCGGCGTGACGGAGAAAACATCACCGCCGATGGACTTAGAGTCAACGGTGCAACGACAAAGTGTCAGAGGTTTGGACAAGTTGACATTGGTGGGTATTGTGAAAGCTGAGTTTTTGAAGGAATTGGTGATGGTGGTGGGGACCACATCGACGCCGTGAACGGCGAACATGGAGAGAATCTCCGTTGCATACATGTGAGGAGAGGTTGGTTGGTGATGATGATGAGAACAGAATCTTTGTCGGGAGGGGAACACTTGAAAGTGAAAGTGAAAGTGAATGAGAAAATTGTCTTTGTGGATAGAAAAGAAAGAACAGAAGAACATAAGAGAAACAAAAATTCTTTTTTTATTTTTTTTTTGGGTTTGGATTTTAATTTGTTTGATTAAGGCCCAAAACCTTGTATAAGTAAACTTTATAATTTTTATTGGAATTTAAATTGATATTTTTAGTCCTAAAAAAATAGTTCTTATAAAATACAAATAAGGATTAAAAGGGGGTAGTTTTTTTAAGGACTAGAGTTGAATAATAATGATTTTGTAGGATTTAAAATATATTTAACATTTTATTTTATGAACAAAATTTAGAGGGTTCACGCTTAGATATAAAAGAGTTAAAATTTCTATACTTTTTTTTAGAGTGCGAAAACATCTATACATGGTAAGTAAATGAAATTATATTTACAATCATGTAGAGTGGACTTGTTAGATACGTTATATGATATTCTTCAATGTGTATCTCTCTTTAACAAAGAAAAATGATCGCAGATGAAACATAAAATGAAAAATGAAGTGAGAAAAACAATGAGAACTAGAAAGATTTTTTCTTATAGAGGATCTAAGCAAACTAGATGATAACTTGTGGGGTATAACTTAATATATTTGTCAGTCCAAAATATTAATATGTACTTTAAAAATGATGTCGTTTTCGTTTTTTTTTTTTTAAATAATGTAGTTTTCGTTGTTAGCCTAAAATATACTACATGTAAATACACTGCATCATTGTCAAACATAGTTGATTGTTGATTAGTTTTAACAACACAGTTCAAATTTTACTTACGATTTGTTGTTCCATCAAGTTTTTTGAAAAATACCAAAAAAAAACATTATTTTTCTATTTTTTTTGTTTATTTGATTTTGTAGTGCTCCTAAGGTATTTTATGAGTTGTTTACACGAGATCATCATTCATATCATTTTCTCTGCGGCTCAAAGAAAGAAAGTACATCGAGAGAAAATCAAAAAGTTGTCTAGATAGTTAGAGAAGAAGCAAGAAGAGAGCTGAAATCAATCTTACAACAAATTTGTTTCTACCATTGGCAAGACCACCAAGGAGAACTTTGGGTAGCTATATAAGACTGAACAATATGGAAGAGATTCCTCTAGGGTTTCAAGCGGCAAATTCAGTCACTAATAGCAAACTTAAATTCTTTGTTCATTATTTGACAAGTGATTTGGATATTGCATTTGACACAAACAATGTTAAGGTATTAAAAATATGTATCCGAAGATCAAATACTTAGACTTGAAACAAAGAATATAAGTTTACTATTGGTATGAAGTTTTCATCACTTGAGTAATTCAAGTATGTTGCATTAAACACAATGTTCTCAATGGGAGGAAAATAAAATTTGCCAAAAATAATGCTTTAAGGATTAGAGTTATATGTAAAGGCAAGGACATATGTTACTATATATAGTGTGTTGGTTAGTAGGGTAGTTAGAGCATCCACAATGGAGATACCCATTTTTGAGTTCTTAAATGGATGTCACATGTACATATCACTCATTTATAATTTTTTAATATTAATACCTAATAAGCACTCGATCACTCCAATTCAGATCTCACACAAAGTTCTTAAATGGGACCCACTAATTAACTATCAATAACTTTATATCATTATATTTCAATTTTTTAATATTAAAAGAGTGTGGCTCCCGCTTAAAAGTGGGGGTCTTAAGTAAGACCCCGAAAAAGATTTTCCCCATTGGGGGTACCTAATAGGTACTGGGTCTTAAATAGTCAAGACCCTCCCAATGGAGATGGTCTTAGGACTCAACATCAAGATCAATATTTTTCTATAGATGCATACACGTGGAAGAGATTTTGACAACATAAGTGCAAAGTCTAAATGTAAACAATCAGTATCCTTCATCGGCTTTTACAGTTGTGGCAACTGATACTAAAGAGGAATGGAGATTGTTTTTGACATTGTTCTTAGAACACATCAATGATTCTAGACGGACTTTCATATCTGACCATCCAAAGTGATTGTTTTTTATAAAATAAAATAAAAAATATTGCTAATTTTTTAGTAGATTTATCTCATATATCCTTATTTATTAATTTTATTAGGTTTGCAACAACTTAACCTAATAATTTCCCTCTAAAATGATGCTGCATTAGGTTAGCAATAATTTAACTTAACAAACAAATTCCATCTAAAATGCAGCGCACCAATTTAACCTAACAAATTCCCTCTAAAATGCAGCAATCCCTAATAGCTCTCCTCACTGATGAGCTTTTCATTCCTATCATGTTGTGTCATCGTTTGTATATATCTATTATTTATGTAGACTCTTTTTTTTTTTTACAAGTTGTTGTACACTTATTTAATACGTTTACAAACATAATACTCTAATTTCCATGCAAACTCGGCTACCCTAATTTCATGCAAACTCGGCTATATATAGCAAACTCTAAACCATATCTCTCTCAAACAAAAAAAAACCTAAACTGTGGTAAATTACACAGACAGCAGAAGAATCATATATGTTGATCCCTAATATTTCTCCTCACTGATGAGTTTTTCATTCCTATTTTGTTGTGTCATCGTTTGTATATATCTATTGTTTATGTATACTTTTTTTTTTGACAAGTTATTGTACACTTAATTATAATATAACCAGTTTAATATTTATATATGAAACTCTCAATATGGAGAACTATTCATATTGAGTATGTATCAATTTGAATCGGTCGCAATTGATCGATTGTTACTGCTGATACGATAACTACTAGTTAGGGCAATTCATTCCATTTTTCCCTTTTTGGAGGATAAATTTACATATTTCAATTATGTGTCAGGTATACGAATACCATATCCTATCCATGTGGGCATACGACGTACAAAAAGTTCACCCCCCTCTTTGTCTCTAAAGATAGGATGTCCTAACCAACCAACGGCTTGTGCACGTGTGCGAAGATATTTTGGAAAATGAGTCACCATTGATATCGACACATCTGAGTGAGTTCTTCGTTTTAATCTTTATCCTTCTTCTCGTAACAGTATTGAAAGCTGGTCGCCTTTTGAGGGAGGGAAAGCTTTTCACTTTCAATAGGAGCCCTACTTCCCTCTTTGCGACCTCATCACTTCAAAGCGCA
>Ga0315915_1005070_pt1 | contig 16482 bp, 9 predicted proteins | sample MpolbnodulesMG_FD_207738 | JGI IMG/M metagenome (GOLD analysis project Ga0315915, IMG submission 207738) | Medicago polymorpha root nodule microbial communities from Los Angeles, California, United States - branched nodules | ecosystem: Host-associated > Plants > Roots > Nodule | place: USA... | reverse complement strand
TCAGTAGTCATTCGTTCTCACTAAATCATGTTTATATTTGATCAGGATATAAAAAGCATTAAGAACAATTGAATTGAATAAAAACTAGATTGTCATTCACAATAAATAGAGTTTCACAGCAACATGGTTCAATTAGGGTTACAAAGAATCATCTCAGACCTAACCTCTAAGAGATTTAGCTACTCATAATGGTGTTTACAAATAACATAATCAATAGAGGAAACAATACATACATGAACTGGTAAAAGAGTGAAGAAATCGCCTTTCTAGCCGTCTTGTAGTCTCAAAACCGCACTTTGCTCTGCTCAAATCGTAACCCTTGTCTTCAGAATAGACTTCAGCTTAAATAGGCACATAATTTCGCCCAAAATCGTGTCACGTTTTAAGTAAATCGTGACACGTTTCCTTTACATAACAAAAAGCTGAAATTAGGGTTTCCTCAAATCGTGTCACAAATTGGCCATCGTGACACGTTTTCTTCAATGTCGAGAGCATGTTTTGGTCATCTCAAATCGTGTCACGCTTTCAACCAATCGTGACACGTTTTGCTTCTTTGCATATTTCTTCAGCTTTCTGCTTTTCTTGCTGCATAAGTTGCCTTGTAAACTCCAAATTGTGATCAAATTACATATAAAATTACATAATGACGAGATGTCATCAGGTATTACATGCCCACCAGCTTCCGCTTGGTTCGTCCCCGAACCACACCGTACTGGGATAGGTCTGCTTTGATACCATTTGTAACATCCCAGACGACTTTAAGTATTGTCGACTGACCCTACAAACCAACACGAGTCTTTTCAGCGTGTTTTGTCCTCACTCGCACGCTTACCGGGAAACTTCTCGGTAGGTCACCCATCCAACGCCTACTCCAAGTCAAGCACGCTTAACTGTGGAGTTCTTATGGAATGGGCTACCAAAAAGAAGATGCATCTTGTTGATATAGGTAGTACCAAACAATTCTTATAAGTCTTCCTTCAACCATGCAGTCCCATACATGCACGGCCTCAGGAACCCTCTCACTCCGGTGTGATTCGGTTCCTCTAGAAGCTGTCGGGAGCCGCTCATTGTCGTGCCTTGTGCACCGGCGACCACTCCCCGTCCTCGTCAGCCTTGGGTATTACAACATCATAAGAAGCTGTTCACCAGAAGCAGTTCATCAGAAGCTGACATCATTAGAAGCTGGAGAATGGAATATTCAAGTTGTTAAATGTTGTTATTCTCATGCCTGGGATTGCATTGAATAGGTGATGACCTGAAAATGTATTTATAAGTGGGGGCAACCTTCACCTCACAAGCCGGTTTTGTGGGGTTGTGTTCCTCTAAAGAATTTTACCACCTAAACCGTACATATGGGGGTAACAATCTAAATTATAAACGAAGAAAAGTATATGAAATAGAAATGATTAAAATGACAATGAAGTAATAAGATAACATGGGCTTGTGTGCTGAGCCTGACACAAAGAGGTCCCTATGCAGTTGGGGGGGTGTTACAACAAACAAGCTCACATTTCCTTTAACCCCATGGGGACATATGCAAAAAGGACAGTATGGAGCATCTCTCCCATTCTTATTTCATTTACTTGTCTCCCTCACGTAATATCCCTATTTAATAACTTGCCTAGCCCAATACCTTTCTCAAACACTTTTATCCTCTTCAACTTCCAACACCAACTGACACATTCTCTCAACAACCTAATCTCTCTTTCATGGCTACCCTTTTCTCTCTGTCGTCCATCACTTGTCTAAGCTGAGAAAGAAAGAAAAAAAAATCACATTTTAATTTTTTTTGCATTATTTTTTTCTATTCACTTTATATAAGAGCTTCCTATACCTAAGTAGCTAGCTAGATTCTAGGTAGTGTATTTCTCGGCAACATTCTCTAGACTCTTTCACTTACATTGAAGATATTAGAAGCTAAACAACAAAAATTATTTCTGACATACCTATACCTACCTCAAAAACCTTAACAATGTCTAGCAGAAGATCTCGTTCAAGACAATCCGGTGTTTCCACTGAGATCTCTGATGCTCAAATTAATGATCTCGTCACCAAGTTACAACAACTTGTCCCTGAACTGGCAAGGCGTTCCCACAAGGTATATTAATTTTCTTTCCTTTTCTGTATTCTCTCTTTTACACATAAATGTGAAAGAGATCATGTAAATGTGTGTTTAAATTTGGAGTAGCTGATAAAATGGAAACTGATACCCTAAACACATAAAATTGATTTCTAAATGATATGGATTGATATTTTTTTTCTTTTTTCAATTGATTATAATATGAAGTTAAAATTTTTAGTTTTTGGCTTTAAACATAATTTTTACAATTAAATTTATTTTTGAAGGACACAATTAAATATATTTTTCAACTCAATTTATGTAATTAAAATCATATTCAACTCATTTTTAACTAATTAAAATCTAATTTCACAAATTTATTTAATTCAAAATCAATGGTTATCCCTGTAGAACTAGACACACACTACATCATTTTAAGACTTTAAATTATAATTATTGTCATTTTGATTATTAGAATTAATTAAATTTTATAATGATCTTTAATTTTTTCTGGTTCCTACATAATAATTTCATGAACTCAATTGACTGATCTATTTACTAAAAAATAATTTAACTTTTCAAAGTAATATTACAATATTTATATTGTAGAGACGAAATTAATGATATATATTCCAATGTTAGAAACAAAACTGGTGATTTACTCGAAATACAGTATATAACATTTGACTCACAACATATCTTTAACTAGCTCATAGTTCTACTTTTTTTTTAGTTTTAAATAGTTCATTAAAGGTAATCTTCATACACTCTAGTCTAAATCATATCTTCAATTTTTGTTGATAAACATATATTTATTATGTGATGCATACAACTAATCTAGATATTTTACCAAGCTAAATTTTTTTGTTGACAAGAACTAGTCTAAATTAAAGTATCTTAAAATTGTTGTATTCTAGAAAGGGTGTTTATCAAAGAATTAATTATACAAAGGAGTCACATGCATGCACATGACACACACTACACGCATATTTTATGTGTGGCTTTGGTTGGATTAGCTAGATAAGTCATCACGCTTGTGCCCTGAATCCTTAACTCGTTTACCCACAAACTTGTAGGGCTGTGGAATTCGGACATTCCCACTTGCAATGCATATATCATTGTCGAGTATAATATCCAAAGCAACTGAAAATTTGTTGAAAATGACATTAAATTCCATTAACATTTATTATAATGTTTATTATATTGTTTTGTAGGTTTCAGCTGCTAAGGTATTGCAAGAGACTTGCAATTACATCAAAAACTTGCATAGAGAGGTTGATGATCTTAGTGACCGATTGTCACAACTTTTGGACACCATAGACCCTAACAGTGCTCAAGCAGCTATCATTAGGAGCTTACTTATGTGATAGTATGTCTAATAAATTAATCCTAGTGTTTTGTGTCGTCCACATGCCTTTTAATATGTCTCATTAGCTAGCTAGTACTTTATAATATTATCATCAACCTCTCTTATGGGTAACGTTTTCGTTTCATTTTTAAATTTTATAAGACATTAATTCAATAGTGAGATTTAGTCTTAGCCCAACGGTAAGGTTGTTTGTTAATTAGTGTGATATGGAGGTCACGTTTAACAAGTCATGAGCAATGGCCTCCTCAAACTGCACCTAGTGGAAGTCTCATGCACTGACCCCGTCCTTTAGACATTTTGTAACAACTATCATTATATCAATATTATTAATATAATGAATTGATTTCTAATTTGTTTGAGTAATATATGTGAGAATCTATCACATGAATCTGACAAATTATTTACGATTTTGGAGCTGCAATATGTTATAGTTTGATCTTAGCAATTTATATCTTATTGGAGAAACTCAGTGGTTTTTCGTGGACCCATTTAAGGGTCAAATTTGAACCTGACGTATTACATGTGACATTGCCCCCACACCATTTTCGGTTAGTTGTTATTGCCAAGTGCCTACCCGTGATACTTTTGTTGGACCACTATTTACAATTAATAATAATAACTCATGTTGAACCATTGTATGTTTATTTTCTATCACTAGTTACATCTGTACCATATATGTACAAGGATAATAATGATAAGATATACATAGACTAAATGTTTACTAAATACTAAAATTTTACTATCTTTACTTTTTCCCAAAATTTGTCTAAAAAAAGAAATATTAAATTGATATATATTATCCATAGTTGTGAAAAATTGATTATAGGAAGGTTCCTCGTAGGTCACTTACAATAATTTTGAATAAATTTTATTATTATTTTAAAAACAAATATAAAAATATTTAGAAGAAAGGTAAAAATACTTAATCACAAGCAAACTTTAAGGACTCATAACCTAGTTTTTTCATAAGCAAAGAATTTCACTAAGTGTGTAAGGGTACCACTTACATCAAGAAACACCGGAAAAATAGTTAACCTGATTTTCTCTTCTCTAACAATAAACTATCCCAAGATAGCATTTTAATTCGATTAATGGTTGCAATATAGACATCAACCCCCTTCAAAAATAATATTATTGTGTAATGACCATTGTGGCCAATTGCATCCGCTAATAGAATCATGGACGGATCCACCATTAAGCATGGAGTGTCTCTATAGCCACAGCGTAACTTAAAAAAAAAAAAAAAATTACATATGAAGAATGTATATTAGAATAGAAGTGAAGGATGAACATTTTTCAAAACAATAGGAAGACTAAAATGTTAGAGGAAGTTGAAATTCTAATTAACAATTGTTAGAATTATACATGGAGTTATGTGTTAGCCTGTATTTTCGAGAGGCTATAATAAATGCAGTCAATGGAGTTTGACTTGAACTTTAGAGGAAAGTTAATATATTCGACATGCCGGTCTAGTCGAAGGTATGGACTTGGAAAGAAATGTTGTTTTGAAGGTCATGGTTCGACAGGCGAAAAGGAGTCGAAAAGAGTTTGGTATTGGATGAAAAAGCCAAGCAACAGTTACTGTCAAAGGATGTTATTTGAAATTTAAATCAAAGAGATGTATGTAGCAGTTATTAGTGGTTATGTTTGACCGTTTCTGTGTAGGTAGTTACTTAGTATAAATATTAGTTTTTCATAGGAAAAACAAGTCACAATTCAACCATACAGAAAACTTACACTCAAATTATCCGCATTTAGAGAGAAACGAGTAACAAGTCAGAATGTATGAATCTGTGTACCAATTTACATTCAATCAATGCAATTTATGTTTATTTCTTTAAATTCCATTGCAATTTACTTTTTTTTTCAAGCAATTTACTTTAATTTCCTGAAGATAATTCGACGGATTTGATCTTTATCAGATTCGACGGTTATATTCATCTTTTACATAAAAATATCAAGAACATTCATCATTTTCTGGAAAATAAGAAGCACAATATGTCCCAAAGATTTACTGGTTGATCTAGCAAGTAACAAACTTTAAACCAGCGGTTGTTTACCAAAAACCACGGTAAACTAATTGGCACACCCAGTGGGACTATTTGTGCTTCTGTTTAGAATTTTTCTTAAAAAATTTGTTTTTTTTTAAAAGTTTGTGATTCTTGTTGTGTATGTTCTTAAGAAGTAAGAGACAACTTCCAGAAATGGTACGTCCTCCAAGTCATAATGATTCACCGTCAAGTCCAATGATTGCATCGATGTCACATGCAACGTTTGATGCGACTACGCAACAAAGCTCACAAGCAACGCCAACTGTTGGCGCAAGTTATACCGAAACAATAGGAACAACAACTCCGCTAATGTTTCATCTACTATTCCTGCATTGGCTTCGACCGTTGTTGCGGCGGCCTAATCTAATGCAAATTTTGGTGGCTAGCCAAATCAAAGTTTATGGGCTTTCGATCCAAAAAACCATATGAACCAGCCATATGGCATGCCTTCATCCTTTATGGTAGGCCTCCATACTAGTCCATCTACTTACTCAGAGAATTTGAACGTAATACGCCCTCAATTTTATCACCCTGGAATGAGCGCTCCTGGTTCAAATCCTCAACAATATTTTACCAATGTTTTCTTAGTGGCTTTAAGGCAGCAAATAGAAGATTGTAACCATGAAATTGTCTATATGTTGACTCAACAAATTAGTATTGTGTTCAATCCTTTAATTCAGGAAACTCATAATAGTTACATAGCATTGTCTGACCAAATTGGGCGAATTGCTGATTTCTTTGCCACTCCTCCTATGCGTAATACGCCAGCACCTCAAAACCAAAACCCTAGGCTTGTTGAAATGCCAATAAGTGGGCCTAATAATGGAGTGAAGGTGAGAAAAACACACGAAGGAGGGGTTGAATTGTGTAAGCTTTTTCTTCTTTTTAAACTAAGTTCAATGTTCAGAGTTTGATAGAGTTCAGATTCAAGAACAAAGTTTATAGTCTAATGCAGCGGATAAGTAGAGAGAGAGACACAAAGCAATTATATAGGTTCCTTCCACAATCCAGAAGTAGTCTTGTCTCCCTTGCACTTCCAAGGAGAGCTAACTAATATCAATATCTGATTACAAATTCTGAAGCACACAAGCAAGAGACTTCAAATACTCAAGCACACAAGCAAGAGATTTCCTATGCTCAAGCACAAAAGCAAGATACTTCTAAACAAACAAAATTACACAGAAAGATGTTTAAGGTTGAACACTTGATATACAATCAGTGGTGTTAACAATACAAATCAGATAAGACTCTTAAGACTCTAGAATTTCTAAGATATGAAAATTGTTAAAAAATTCTAAGTGAAATTTGATATGCAACAATTTCAGCAGAGTTTTGACACTGTAAAAATGTTGTTGAGTCACTTTTAATCTTTAAGTCTTCACTCCTTTATATAGAGATGTGAGAGATACGTTGATGATTTCCAACACATCAAAAAGAGTCGTTGTTGAAGAGTGATCATCACCAATGATTTGTTGCTTGATTTGGTTCTTTTCCTAGGATGGAATAATTTGAAATTCATTCCTTGTTTTGAGAACAACCAGTGTAGACACAACTGTAGCAGTACTATTGCAGCCAAGATAGTGGAGTAGTGGTTGTACAATTGTACTATGTCCTTTTCAGCGCTCTTCAGTAGATAAACATTTGATGCCTTCTAACTCCTCTAAAATAGTCGTTGATCCAGGCTTCTATTCCTTCTGCAATCATGAGTCTTCAGAATAACAAACTTTAACTAAATGCAGCTTCTTGACTTCAGACTCTGATGATCTTCAGACTCTGGATGACGTTAGACTTAGGCAGTCAGCTTCTGATGATCTTCACACTCTGGTAGTCTTCATACTCTGTCTTGCAACATAAGCTTCCTTTGCAAATTCCATTGCTCTCTTCTATTCTTCTAGAACCAAAATTTTGATTTAAATTTTTTGTCTATGGTCCTGCACACTTGAATAAATATTAGCATATCCAATTGACTTTTTAATACCTTGTTATCATCAAAACTTAAGGTGGTAATGTTAAACACATTTTGTTCCAACAATCTCCCCTTTTTGATGATGACAAACACTATTATTAATGGTCAATTGTTGTTAATCTAATTAACAAGTTGACTTTAGGGTCTGAGGTTTGTAAACTCCCCCTGAGTCTGATAGTTCTTAAGGTGACGTTTGTAAGCTCCCCTTGAGTTCTATCCAAGTTAATTAAATTCATTTTAAACTTAAAAATCTCACTCATAAATAACTTCACATGAGCATAAAATAAAAAGAGAAGTAAGAAAAACACGAATTATTTCTAAGCAGTATATCATTAGAGCATGGTTGAAATATCAAAGATAATCATTAAGAATCAGAGCATAGCATAATAATCAAAATAGTATCAAAAGCATAACATAAAAATATCATAGAAGAATAGATGCACAAAATAAGAAACATAAACAACAAAAAATAAGGTGTGCAATCTAAGGTTCTTGTTGTTTCTTCATCATGGCCATCATGTCAGACATCATAGCCATCATGTCAAACATCATAGCCTTGAGCTTTTTGATTTGCTCCCTGCTCTTCTTTCATTTCAACAAGTTGTCTTCTTAAAGATTCAGATACCAACTTCTGTTCAAACAGCTCTTCCTGAAGTTTCTCAACTTTCTTTTCTTCTTAAGGGTCTTTCATCTTCATCTCCCTAAGAACTGGTATTTGAGGCTTGATATATACTTGAGTTAACCAGGAAGTATCAAGACCTTCTTTGACAGACTGAGTTATCAAAGTAGAAAGATCTAAATAGAATGGATATTCTGAGAGATATATCTTGTTCCTTTTGACTTCCACTGATTCCATACTCCTGATAACTTCTCTGAACTAGTTATTCAGGGCTTCATTCTAAGCTTCCACTGATAGTCTTTATAGATCATAGAAGACTCTATCCAACACTTCTCTTAATGCAATCCATTTGCCTTCATAATTTTCTGAGTGAATTGGATTATTCCTTGATTTGACAAGCTGCATCAGATCCTTAAATATGTTTTCACATACCTCTCTCAGAACAATAGATTGGAGTAGAATGGTAGGAGGTGGTGAAACTTTGATTGGTTGAGGTGTAGGAGGTGTGGGTAAGTCTTGGTTAGTTTGTGATGTGGAGCCTGAGGGTGAGTCTGGATTTATGTAAACATAAATAACAGGTATATTCTCATCCTCAGAATCAGATAGTTCCATGTTATCATATGCACTATTGACAGAGGCTTGATTTGTAGTTGGCTCAAGGATAGATAAAGATTGTTTGTTGAGTAATGTTGCAAAGTCATTTTGTAAGGTATTATCAGGTTTAACAGCATTAGCAGGTTGAGGCGCAATGGCTTGATCTTCTGATACTAAAGATGATGTATCAGAGACTGTCAAGTTTTCTGATTCAACCTGTTCAGAAGAGGTTATCTCAAAATGAGAATCTAAGGGTGAGTCTGGCTTGAAATCAGGATTGTCGCGGTGATTTTCGGATATTAAGCTATTGATTAGCGTTGACTCAAAAAATTAGGATTCGCGGATATTTAATCATATACTCCCATGCATTCATCTTTAATCCTTTGGAATTTAAGCTCTCCAACCTTAGAAAAGGACATGCATCCATTTTCACATGAGTGATTTCTTTAACCCTTGTTGGTTCAGACTTCGGGAAAAAATCAACACTCCTCACTTGTGGATTTTCTTCCACTACAACCTCGTGACACTCAATCTCCATCTGAACCAACTTCTTTTGAGACTCATATGATTTCTCAACAAGATCACTGTACCGAACATCAACCTTCTCAAATGAAACTTGATTTGACATCAAGAAATCATCTAAAATATTTCTGTCATTTATAATTTTGTTTATCCCCGGAAGTGGCGCCAAAAACATGATAGATATTTAGCAAGTGTAATAAAAACTATTGAAGTAATAAAATTAAGTTCGTTTCCACAAGGATCGTGTTAATCTCACGTAAACAATAGCGTTATGAAATAGGATGTGTAAATTTTATTTTAGTGCCCGAGGCCGTAGGTTTGTTGTGCATAAAAAGTAAATAGCAGAAAATAAAGTTGTTTAGAAAAGATATAGAGAGATGAGGCTAGGTCTTTCGAATCCTTTAAGTTCCTCTTATTGGTACACTGCACCTATTTCTCATGAATATTTCTCTAGTTTTACGATGATTAACTAAAATTGCCATAATCAATCCCTTGGCTTAGGACCCTCTTCTCAGATTACAGTCTCTAATTCCTTAGGTGATCTAATATTCTTTGAAGGTTTGAAGAACGTTAACCTAATATCACAAATAAACGATTATTCATTCCTAGACTAACCCTGTTTATTTGAACAATTCAATTAGGTCTAAGTTTAAAGCTATGGTCAGTAGTCATTCATTCTCACGAAATCATGTTTATATTTGATCAAGATATAAAAAGCATTAAGAACAATTGAATTGAATAAAAATAGATGAATATTCACAATAATTAGGGTTTCACAACAACATGGTTCAATTAGGGTTACATCAGAATCATCTCAGACTTAATCTCTACGAGATTTAACTACACATGGTAACTAAAAACAAGATATAAAAGATAAAAACATACCCTAGAAAATCAAGGAGAAGATAGATTCTCTCCCGAAGCTCCAAAGTAGCCTTCCTCTTGAACTGCTTCAGTTCTGAACGAGAAATTCTGAATGAGGAAGGCTGATATTTATAGTGAGAGTTTCTACTTGGCTTTGGGCTAAAACTGCGGGCTTTACCCAAAATAAAAGCAAGAAAAGACGCTCGTTGTAACACCCTAAAATCCCAAAATGTATTTCCTAAAATAAAATACAATAATTAATTAAACATGCAAGGGTGTCACACATCTTCTTCATTTCAAAAACACTTCATTTAAATTTTAAACGTCGCAGCGGAATAATTTTAAAATATCGAAAAAAATATTCACATTTATAATTCCACATCTAAACTGAATTGAAAAGAATTCTAAAGCCTAGTCTAAAATAAAATAAATCTCTAATCCCTAGTGTCACAGATCAGAGCATCGACTCAATAAAGACTCCCAAAAGCGATAAGTACATGAGTAGACTTCAAAGCCATCCTCAGAGACTCACTGCTACTAAACTTCTTCTTCCTGCAAATCTACACCACAAGAGTGTAGGCGCCCAATCGCCACTAGAGGGTGAGAATTTATCCAACACAAGAATCATATAATTATAATGAATAGAAACAAGGCGTAAAACATATAAGCATCACCAATCATATATAAATAATTCACATCATTTAATAATCATCTTTCATCATTTAATAAACTCAAGCATATCACCATCTTTAAATAAATTAGCTTCAAATATATATATTTATATATAGATAATAAATCGTCAAATATAATACATCGTCAAATATACTACATCTTCGAATATGCTTGACAATGAATGCAATCTCCCTAACTCGACTCTATATGCATGTGGTACCAAAAACTATCACCATCGTCAAATATTTTGGACATCAGACATATGTTACTGATTTTGTCCACACCATCGTCAAATACAACATCGTAAAATAGGACTAACTATGAATGCATGAACACCAAGTAATGACTCGACAATGCACATCTTTATATGACTCGACAAATACACATCTTTAAATAGCATCATCGTCAAATATCACATCTTTATATAACACATCTTTAAATCACACATCATTAAATTGCACATATTTATATAACACATCTTTATATCGACACATCTTCAAATAACACATCATTAAAATATATCATCTCAAACACATTTAGAAAGAGTAGACATAATTTTCATTATAACAATTATTTCTATAATATATTTATTATAACTAATCTATTAGTATTTCTGCGCATAACAGCCTATATGTACACACCGTGTACCCTTGGAATACAAAGTAACACCATGATATAATGTTTTAATAGCCAAAGATTTATATATAAAATCATTTAATAATTAAACTGCTTCTAAATATGAACCTCATAATAGAGTTGCATGTGGGTATATACTCTCTAATACCGAAACAGTGTTAGACAATTCATGATCAAATAAAATAGTAACTCATATAGTAATCGCAGGTCATAAACAAGGGATCGAAAAACATATATATTACACTAGCAACTCGAAGGACATAAACCTATATATTCAATTCATAATTCATCACCTTAAGAAAGTAAATCAACGTTCGAAACCAATATAATTTATGTCTAACAGCTGAATGGGAGAAAAACTTCTGATTTGCTAGTTAGGTTTTCATCAAAACTAAATCATTCAAATAAATTATAATTCTTTCCAAAATTAATATACCATGGAAGGGTTAAAGGGAGTGATTAATCACTTTTACCTATTTATTCAAAACAAAACATAACCGAATTTCAATCATGAATTTAGCACATAAAAATAATGAATTTAGAGACAATAATATACACAACTCACAACAGCAAATTAGAGCATGAATTTATTAAAAGATCATAACAAAAACAATGAAAAACAAACCCTTCACTACCCATATGATCATACAACCCTTCTGATGAATAGAGACTCCCCCCTTACCTCTAGTTTGTCAAATAGATGAGTTTCTACGGTTGAATCTCTCGCTAAACTCTTCTCTCCATGCCTCTTTTCTCCGCAACACTATTTTTCTTTGATCTCTAATATTTGTTTGTTGTAACCCTAATTCTCTTATGGTCTCCTCTGTTTATAACCACCAATTGAGTTTGTTTCTCACTTAATCTTTTTAATAAATTCATATTTTATTTATTTTTATTTTCACAAATAAATTTTAGACACATTAACTATCTGCACTCTCACTTCCCTATTCTCACCAAAAATGCTACTTTCTTTTTAAAAATTACTTTCTCTCATTCTCTTTTTAATCAAATTATTATAATTAATTAAAGCTCTATTTTAATTAAACTACTACCATTATTAGTCCAATGTCTTTATCCCAATTAACTAAAAAAAAAACCCACCCAAACATGCCAAAAACTAATTTAATTCAAATAAAAATAAAAATAATGTTGCACAATCAACATTGCTACTAAAAATAATAATACTATATTATCTAATAAACTAATATTAAAAATTCGGGTGTTACACTCGTGCCCTGCATTTTCAAATGTGCTAGGCATATTGTTCATGTGTTAGGCACATTGTTCATGTGCTATGTGATAGGCGCATGAGGTCTTTCCTGGGTCCAAATTCTTCAATTTTCCATCATTTTAGGTCTTCGTCTTCAAATAACTTGACTTAGGACTAGGGAACATAATTCCTTCCTATTTAAAGTCTCCTAAGACCTCTTGAATCTTCATTCTTGTCTTCCCAAGGTCTTGACAATTCTTCATCTTTCTTGCTGTTTAAGCTTGCTTGTGAACTCCAAATATCATGAATTTACATTAGAAACTACGTAATGACAAGATGTCATCAAATCCTAACCATTGCTTACTTTTCTGCAACCAAAACAGGTAAATTCGCTCTGTTGCAGACAGATAAAAATTGCAACTTAACTTTTATACCGTCAAATTTACAAAAATAAGTTACAAGAATTGTTCAGACGAAAGGACAATCCTTGTGGATACGATATTCTCTTTATCACTTTATTACTTGATGAAAACGACTAGTACACTAGCCATTTTGCAATTACGCTGTCATACCCCAATTTTTTATCCGAGATCCCACATTCATACGTCGTTTGACCCTGACTAGTCCTTGACTTTTCAGTGAAAAATCCGGCAGAGAGGTATTTTAAAATACCTTATTTTTTGTTCTGACTCAGGCCCTATTCTCTCTTTATTTTAATTTCTAGTTTTATTAGTTTTTTTTATTATTTGTTATTTACTTTTTAATTTCCATCTTTTATTTAATTTTATAATTTTAATTTAAATTCTAATTTTTATTTTATTTTTAATTAGTCTTTTCCATTTTTTTTTATTTTAATCACTTTCATTTTATCTTTTTTTAATTGTCCAAGTCCAAACAGTCCGAAAATAACTATGCAGGGGTCCAAAATTCTCTTTTTTTTTTTTCATTTTCCTTCTGCGCCAGTTCTTCATTTTCCTTCTCCTCTTCACTAAGTTACTTCCTTTTCTGCCAAAACCCTAATACTATAAAGTAGAACCTGCAATTTCAGAAAAGGACAAAAAAAAATTTCTCAACCGTCACAAAACTCACACAACACAATTAATCTGCAAAAATCAAAACCAATTTCGAATCATAAGCCAACACAAATTAAAACCCCATAATCAAATCGACCATAAACCAAACACAACAAAAACAGTCTCAAACCATCACAACCCAAGAAACTGTTTTCCAGTACTAAACATTTTCAAACCTGATCCACAGTCACAATCACAGCAATCCATTCAACATCAAACTCTAAGAACAATCACCCATTATACAGTCAAAACCGATCCACCTCCCAACACATACCAAATCCATAAACCCCAACGTCAAATCGGTCGCACCAACCATTACAACACCACAAACTGAATGGCACATATCAAAAGCCAAACAAACTGGTCCCAAATCATTATAACACACCAAATTCGAAAAAAGGTAGATGTTTTTCTTATTATTTTAGATCTAGGCTTTTGTGGGCTTTTTGTTGGGATTTTTAAGGTTAAAAACGGAAAGAGGGAGAGGAAAGAAGAAGAAAGCCGAAAAAATAATAATAAAAAGGGTGTGTTTAGGGTACCGGCGCGGTGGCACTGCCGCACCGGCTGGCCAACCGCCTCCGGAACCCCGTCGGAGAAGATGATGGAAATAGGAGAGAGGAGAGAGCTTTTAGTGAGAAAATAAGTGAAGAGAGAGAAGGAAGAATGAAAATGAAAGAAAAAGGAAAGAAAATGATTTAAATAAGTACATTTCTGTTCCAATCGTGTGCGAAAGGGTGCATGCCTTACCATGCACGCACGCGCTAAAGTACCTGTAATCTTAATCAAGAGGCCCCTGATACCTCCTATCATGATCAGATCTAGGCTGTCTAATCTTGATCAGACGGCCTAGATCATTTCTCTAAAGCCCATGCGTTTGAACCTTTTTGAGCCCAGTTTCATTTGTTTTAAGTAATGCACCCTTATTTAATTCCTGCACCCCCCACACCCCATCCATTTCATTTTTTTTCTTTCATGCATTTTAATTCCTTTTCGCACTTTAATTTTTTTTCCTTTTCGCATTCTTTTTATTTCTTCATTAGTCTAGGTTTATCATTCTGCATTTTTATTTATTTATTCCTCGTTATTTATTTTATTGCATAGCTCATAGAATGTATTTTAGGTCAATGTAAATCATTAATGAGAAAAGTGTGTGTGCATGTGTCCCTTTATTTCTTTTATGCTTTATATATATTGAAAAAATGAAAAAACAAATTAGGTTAGATTAAAGGATTTTCGTGGTGATCCAACGTCACTACAGGAATTCCTCGCGCCTTTATTTTTTATCATGTTAGTTTAATTTTTATATTTATTATTCAAAAACAACAAAAATATGCAAATAATTCAAATCACATAAAATATTTTCACAATAAACCTTGATTCAGAATTAAGTGATCCCATTTTTATTTTATTTTCTTAATCAAATGTTAATCAATTTAACTTTATTTTGAGTAATTTTCTTTAATATTAAAAAACACAAACCAAATTTATTATTTGCCACTTGGCTTTTTATTTTAACTTTCTCAAAATTAATAAAAAACACAAAACAAATCAAACGACAATTTTTACCTCGAACTACGAGGTTTTGATCCCTCACGGGTACGTAGGCAAAGGACCTAGTCCTTCCAAATCATAAAAAATGTAAATAAAAAATGTTTCTTTTTTCTCTTTCATCACCATTTAAATTTCATTAAGCAAGTTTAGTTATAGCACAAAAAGTTAAATAAAGTCAAGAGGTTCTCGTACAGTACTACGAACATAAATGGTGCTAATATCTTCCCTTTATGTAACTAACCCCCGAACCCTAATCTTTTAAAAATGGTCTTTGAACTTTTTTCCAATCTTTTGAAAAACTTAAAAGTTCAGTCGTGAAATAAAATAGTGAGTCAAACGCTAATCAAATAGCTTTGATCTCCGAAAAATGATGCGACAGAAATGGCGACTTCACTGGGGACCATCCCTAAGAGGGTTGAGCCTAACTTGAATTTGTTTAAATTTTGTGTTATAACTTGCTTAAAAATATAATAAAATCAAAAATAAAAGATGGAAATATGTGTATATATGTTCTTTTCTTTTAACGTGAGTGGTGAGATAAGTCCCCCACCCGGACTTGAGGGAAACATAAGATAGGACAGTGGTATAATCATAGTGCCTTACCAAGAGTGATTTTTGGTTGTGGCACATGTGATAACCCCACTCCCTAGAGGAATCTTGGAAGTATACTATGTTGACATGAGTGATCATGTTTTGGCATGTTATTTTCAAGTGATTACGAAGTTGAGAACTTTAGTTACCTTTAACCCATCTTGGCCTTTTAGGGTGTAGTGCGGTGGCTAATCATGAGTAAATCTTGGTTTAGTTGATACACGATTCTACACTCAAATGAGACTTTCTTACGAATATTGTTGGACCGGAAGTAAATTCCGCAATCCGATAATCTGTTGGAACAAGGGTGTTTCACAAGTCACCTATTGAGTTTTGACAATAACAAGGTATTAAAAATAATCAATTGGATATGCTAAACAATTTGTTCAAGTGTGCAGGATCCATAATCAAAGTACTATTCTTAGAGATTCTGATTGAACAAGTTCAAGAGCAAAGAAATTTATTTGAAGCTTAAAGCATCTGGAAGACTGCGTCTGAAGTGCTGCGTCTGAAGTGTTGCGTCTGAAGAAACGAGTCTAAAGAAGAGCTCCTGAAGACACGTCATCAGAAGCGCTGAACATCAGAAGCACTGAACATCAGAAGCGCTGAACATCAGAAGCGCTGAACATCAGAAGCATATCTTACCAGAAGCTACTTCACCAGAGTTGACAAAGGACAGTGTACGAAATGTACGGCCACGAACTC
>Ga0315915_1005067_pt1 | contig 16486 bp, 5 predicted proteins | sample MpolbnodulesMG_FD_207738 | JGI IMG/M metagenome (GOLD analysis project Ga0315915, IMG submission 207738) | Medicago polymorpha root nodule microbial communities from Los Angeles, California, United States - branched nodules | ecosystem: Host-associated > Plants > Roots > Nodule | place: USA... | reverse complement strand
GGTGTGTCATGTTATGCATAAGAGACAAAAGGAATTGGCAAAGGAATATTTTTGGAGTATGCCATCAATCATTAATTAGTCATAGTATTCCATCAAGGAAAGAGAGAATTCGATGTGAAAAATACTATGGTTTGTTCAACTATACTCTCTAGCTACTTTCATAAGCTACAGTCACGACCAGCAAACAATAAGTCAAATCTCGTACTGTTCAATCTTAGAGACTAACCAATAGTGTGCATTTTGTAGTTAAGAGACTAACGAATAGTGTGCATTTTGTAGTCATGTGAATTGTTGCATTAACATCTCTAGTTCTTTTAAAAAAAAAACCTCTCTTATCAATTTTTTTTAGCAAGGAAAATATATATATAAAAAATACAAAAAGTTGAGGAGACATAAACATAACTAGGCAACCACCTAATCAACCCTAAACGCGTATTACAATAAAGATTAGCAAAAGGTGGTATAAGAGAACCAAAGTGTTTAGCAAACTAATACACATCAAACACAATCGAGTGAACTCAACGTGGAACAGGAAACTAGATTGCAAAAAGTGATATGTACAAGGTCGCAAACATTAAATCAAACTCTTAGGAGAGCCTAGATGAGATGGAACAGGTCTTTTCTACCTTAACCAAGGTCCTGGGTTCGAATTCAGCCTTGGGTATGCAGCAGCGTTAAAACTCTTAGGGAGAGCTTGCCACCCATTTGGGTCCCACAATGCTCGAGGGATTAGTCTCTGCAGTTTCGCGCAGAGGATACTTGGTTTACATCCAAAAAAACATTAAATCAAACAGAGATGGGCTCAATAAATTCAAACCCATCTTTTGAGACGGTGAATGAATCGACTATCAAAACAGACTGATTCAAGTACCAACGCTCTATGTAATAAAACATATCAAGCCTGCTAGTCCTTTTGAGTCAAACAAACCAGATCGCTACGAATCAGATATATATGAGCAATCTGAACCACGTATAGACGACAGCAAAAGAGAACATAAGCGACAAGGTCTTATAAGAGAAAAATGTTAAAAATAAACTATTTAAAAGTATATAAAAGCATAGTAAGGTGGAGTAGAGGAGACATTTTTTTTACAAGAACAAAACGATATTCATTCATTCAAATTGATAGAGTACATCAGATACAAACATCGCTAAAAACGTAAATAGTGAATCTGCGAACAAACTCACAGCACCCAAGTCAATAGCATACGACGGCAAAATGCCTACAAATAATATGATAAAACTAAGTCACCGAAATACCCATGCTTCTGAATCTGCAACATTGACGCCCAAATCATTGGTTGAATTTGTAATTGACTGATGTCGATTTTTCAATAGGAACTAAATGAATGCCGCGACAAGACGCGAAAACAAACGCCACACAAGATGACGAACAACACAACGCCGCACTTAGACGACGAAATCACAAAAAAAAAAACCGAAAAACTTAATATATGTGAAAACCACTTATTTAGATTGAAAGAAAAAGGGAAAAAAGATGTAGATAGGTGATTCTAGGTTAAAAAATAACTTACAACCACCCCTCCTTGATGAACGAAGGAGAAATAAAGTTTAGAGAGAAGATGAAGTTTCTATCACTAGAAAATTAGGGCCGACTTGTTAAAAAAACTATTATAATTTAATTAGGAAGCAAACATTAGTAGAATCAAGTATCAACGTATTCCTCATAGCAAAAAGAGAGTGGAGGAGACATATCATCTATTGTAATAAAAGAAAAATGTTAAAAAAGTGTGTGTAAACAACCATTTAAAAGTATATAAAGTGTTTTTTTTAATGTAAAAAATCTTTTTTTAGATTTCTTAAAAAGTGTCTTAAAGACGATTGTTGTAATATATTATGTAAACATATATAAGAAATTATGAACCTTTTCAATCTATTTATTTGAACCTTTCTTTTAAGAAAATAATTTTTTTTATTTTTATGTAAATTTCTCAGTTTAAAAAAGTCAGTAGATTGTATTCTTTACGTCTCACATTATAAGTCACTTTGAAAAAATAAATTATCTTAAATTATAAATCGTTTTACAAAACCAAAAAAATATTAATGTTGTTTTTCTATTATACTTTTAACAATCTTTCATATCATTAATAAAATATAGTTTTGTAAAATAATTCATAACTTTTATTTTCTATACAAAATTAATCATATTTTTTTAAGGAAAAATTAATTACATTTTTTTATTTATGTGAAATTGTAAAAATGACTTATAATTTAAGACAAAGCGAGTAAACGGTAAAAACGTACCATACTTTTACCAAAAAGAAAAAAGAAAAATGATATACCAATTGTCATTATATCACCGTTTAAGAACGCAAAGAGATCTTGTAAAAAAAAAAAGAACCAAGAGAGATAGATTTATTAATTAGGTTGTCAAATATTTGACTTATATTTTTAAGAGAATATATTTATTTATCGGTTCCTTAAAAAACATCCTTATAAAACTTATAAGAAAAATGCTAACAATTACTTTTACGACACAGAGTATATTAGAAGTAGAAATTACATATTAGAAATTGTGTCAATTTATTTCTTAAAAAATTTAAAATATATTTTTCTCAATAAATATTTTTTATTTCTGTAAACTTTAATATTATAACATACATAATCATATTTCTCAATAAACAGTTTGACTAATTTTTCTCAACTAGCATGACCTAACTTATAAACATAACCGAAAAACATAATCATATTTGAAAAAACATAATCACGGATTTTGAGACTTTAAGAAAGGGCAGAACAATAAACAATGATGACTACTCCCATCCCATGCATCGCTTTCAAATTCCTACCCAAATAATAAAGAATATGTTTTCTTCCATTAGTGTAGGGCATGCATGACATATGGTAAGAATAACACCTACTTATATCGATGTTAAAAATGATTTTTTTTTTGAGGTAGTCGATGTTAAAAATTATGTTAAATTTAGTATGCATATTTATATTTTACCTAAGTATTCCTTCAAAAAAAAATATTTTACCTAAGTATTTTTCAATAAACAAAGATTGGGTACATAGATTAACATCCTAATATTGTATTATCATTTATGTCTGATGATAAACTATTAAGATCCGGACAGTTTTAAATAGTTCGCCTTATACTTTTGTTTCAAACTACCCCTGCTCAGATTTCTTTACCAGTATCATATATTCTTCTTGCAAGTTTTATCATTTACAAAAATATAAGTAAAAAAAAATACTTGTATTTGATTTAAATTTGGACTATATCTCTAGTTTTTTCTTATATTTTGCTAAAGAGAAAGTATACTCAACTATATGTCTATTCTATATAATTTGGTATTTTTCTCTTGCAACAAAGCAATTCATTCACCAGAAGACAAAAGATCGGTACAAATGATACAAATGATAGAACCCAAATTCTTGAACTTTATCAAAACAAACTAGACAAAGTGCAGCCTAGTTTTTGCAACTTTTAACATAAATTACTCTATTATTATTAGACATGCTAGATATAATAATATTCACGCAATTAATCAGCTAGAATGGAATCTATCATAACGATATTTAGACACCCTTCAAACATTTAACTAATAACTCTCAAATAGTTAGATTCAATTATTGCGAGGACCATTTACCAGATTGAAAATATGAGACAACAACAGCTATGACAATTTGGCTGAACTGATGCTAAAATTTTGAACCGCTTTTCATGAGTGCTACCAACACACTTTATCTAGAGTGGTCAAAATGATGTCCTTTGTCGGGCTGCAATTGTCGAGGTACGAGTTGGAGGTACCTACAAACACTTTGATGCTCAAGTCAATATAAGAGCAAAGTGTGAGAGGTGAAAGTTGAAACGATAGTGTGTGCTTTTATACGGTCGTCGATATGACTGTGGATGTGGTCGTTGAAAGGTTGTTACGAACGACATGTTTGTAAATTGTAACCGTTCAACATAATGAGGCATTGACAATCGTCATATGAGATGAATTTTAATAATTAAAAAAGTGTGTTATAATGCGCTGCTGCTGGCATTGTTCGTGACTGTATGAAGAGGTGCTCTTGGTTCTCTTTCTCCACAAATCCTTAGAGGATAGATAGTGTCAAGCAATAAACGCTTAAGTTGTAATCTTCCCCATTAAAAGTTGGTCACTAAAATCGTTGGATTTTTTATTTTATTTTTTTAAGAAAATCGTTGGATGTTAACAAGTTGGTCTCTAAAATTAAGGAATTGACAAACATTATAAGATATGATTTTCTGATGCCAAATATTTCAAATTAGGCACTGAAGTTGAATACTTAAAATCAAATTGGTTTCTAAAATATTACTTGTTATTTTTGTATTAGTGTCTTTAATTAGTGACGTGATCTCTTAAGTTATTTGTTGGTTACATTTTAGTCCCATAAATTATTAACATTACAATTTGGTCCCTTTAAGTCATCTTCCGTCAACCAAATAAATCTCCACCGTCAAAACCGTTAAGCCAATGTCTAAGGTGGATACACATTGCAAGTTGTCACGTCACCGTTTACATGTGCCCATTTAACGTTTTGGCAAAAGACTGTTGATGAAGATTTATTTGGCTAACAGATACTAACTTAAGGAACCAAATTGTAACGTTAATAACTTATGAGATCAAAATGTAACCAACAAATAACATAAGAGACCAAATCATTAATTAAACCTATTTTATAAGCTAAAACTCAATAATATTTTTTTTTTTGTTACAAAACTCAATAATATCTATGTGAGACCCCAAACAAAAAAAACCAAAAAATAAATAAATTTAGTGGCAGTTTTGTTGATTCCTAATAACTTTAATGATTAACCTCATGTTTTTATTTTTATGTTAAGGAGACTCATCAAGACAAAAATATATTATGTCCATTTCTCCTATCAATTATTAAAGTTTTAGTATGACTTGTGGTGTATATGAGATTTTTAGATCCTCGTGTGTCTCTCTTGCCTCGTTCTTGAAAACAGAGAAAGAGAGAAGTGAAAGAAATAGATGGTCATGCTAACAAACGTTCCTTTTTAAATATACTTTTTTATTTTTGTAAACTTCAATACTTAAATTTAAAAAAAAAATTGAATTCGCTATTTTTCAGCACAACATTTTTATTCTTGTTCGCTTAACTGATGTCTTAAGGCATTCTTTATTATTTCCTTGTATAATAAATTGATTGAATACACGAGATTTAGGTCTCCTTTCCCATCACGACCATTACAGACTCAAACACTATGGAAAAAAGAAACATGACAATAATAATGTCCCACTATGAGCATTTGTTAAAGGATATTAACTCAAAGGCGTTTTTTAGCAAAATTATAACTAAAAAGTGGAAATCACATCTAAAAAACACCTTCATGAGTGACCTCTAGCAAAAACCCATTAAACAAAACCAACTCATTCTTCATGAGTTTGTTTTCATTCAAATTAAACCAAATCAATTATTTTTTATTGATTCAAATCATTTTTTCCAAAAAAACAAATTTGAATTAAACCGACTCATCATACTTTTGCATACTCCCTCCGGTCTCAAATATAAAAAAAGATTCATTTTTTTAGGTTCGTTGAATAATTAATGTATCTGTTTTACAATGTAGATCAGATACATTAACTACTCAAAAAACTTAAAAAATGAATCTTTTCTTATATTTGAGACCGGAGGGAATATGATATAGGAATGAATTTTCTCAATTCTCTCACGTGTAATTTACACGAGTATGAAGATAGAGAGAGAGAGAGCAACACAAGACATTTAAATAAAGTGAATTTGAATGATGCTAGAGTGTATGAGAACTGAGAAAGCTTCAAACAACTGACATTCAAAACTCAATAACTCATCCGATTGCTTATAATAACAATGACAACAATGGTGCAATGTTCATCGTTCCATGCCAATCTAAATAACATTCCCATCAAAACCCAGCACCAAAATCCTCACCAGCTCCACGCACACTATCTCAAATCCAACCTTCTCCACAACCCAAATTACTCCTCACACCTCCTCTCTCTCTACATCACACACTCCAAAAATCTCAACCACATTCACACCTTCTTCAACTCAATCCCACACCCCACTTTACTTCATTGGAACTTAATCATCACCTCTTATATCAACCACAACCGTTCAAACGACGCACTTCTCTTCTTTCGTCAAATGCTCACCAACAACATTCTTCCAGATGGGTTTACACTACCTTCCATTATTAAGGGATGTTCGCGTTTACACGCGAAAAGCGAAGGAAAACAGGTTCATGGGCTAGTTTTTAAAATTGGGTTTGGTTTTGATAGATTTGTGCAGAGTAGTTTGGTTAATTTGTATGCTAAATTTGGTGATATGGGTTTGGCTAGATTGGTGTTTGATAAAATGGGTGATAAGGATTTAGTGGTTTGGAATTGTTTGGTTGATGGGTATGTGAGAAATGGTGAGGTTAAGTTTGCGTTGAAGGTGTTTGATGAAATGCCGAAGAGGGATAAGTTTACTTGGACGTGTTTGGTTGATGGGTTGTGTAAATGTGGTAAAGTTGAGGTTGCGAGAGAGATATTTGATCGGATGGATGATAGTGATAAGAGTTTGGTTACGTGGAATGTAATGATTCATGGGTATATGAAGTCGGGGAAAATTGAAGTGGCGGGTGAATTGTTTGAGAGGATGCCAGGGAGGAGTTTAATAAGCTGGAATTCAATGATAGATGGATATCAACGCAATGGGTGTTTTTATGAAGCTATGAAATTGTTTGAAGCGTTGTTGAACGAGGGGTTTGTGTCGAGTAATGCAACGTTGTCGAGTGCTCTTTCTGCTGTTTCAGGTTTGGCTGTTCTTGGTAATGGGAGATGGATTCATTCGTTTATGGTTAAGAATGGATTTGAGGTGGGTGGTGTACTTGGTACTTTGTTGATAGAAATGTACTCTAAGTGCGGCAGTATAGAGAGTGCTTTGGCTGTCTTCAAAGGAATAGCCAAGAAGAAATTGGCACATTGGACGGCTATAATTGTGGGGTTAGGAATGCATGGTTTGGCTGATCAAGCTCTTAAGCTTTTTACAGAAATGCGCAGAATTGGAATGAAACCGCATGCTATAACTTTTATAGGTGTGTTGAATGCTTGCAGTCATGCAGGATTGGTAGATGAAGGAAATCGAATTTTTCAAATGATGATAAATGAGTATAAAATTGAGCCCACTGTTGAACATTATGGTTGCCTCGTTGACATTTTATGTCGAGCTGGACATCTTGAACAGGCAAAGGAAATAATTGAAAGCATGCCAGTGACAGTGAAACCCAACAAAGTCATATGGATGATTTTGCTTGGTGGTGCTAGAAACCATGGAAACTTGGAAATTGGTGAATATGCAGCTCATAATTTGATCGAGGAGGATTTAGATGCTCATACCGGGTGTTACACTGTACTTTCTAACATGTATGCTGCAGCTGGGAAGTGGGATAAAGTTTCACATGTAAGAGAAATGATGAAAAACAGAGGCGTGGTTAAGGATGCTGGATGCAGCACCATTGAGTACAAGGGTCAACTTCATCGGTTTATAGTGGGCGATAAATCACATCCTCAAACCCAGGATATATATGCAAAGTTGAGGGAAATAAGGGAGAAACTTAAACTGGAAGGACATGTTCCTGACACAAGCCAAGTTCTGTTAAATATTGATGGCGAGAAAGAGAAAGAATCTGAATTAGAGAACCACAGTGAGAGGTTAGCCATTTCGTTTGGTCTCATCAATATGGAAAGAAGAACTCCTATTCGCATTATAAAGAACCTTCGAGTCTGTAACGATTGCCATGTAGTCACCAAACTCCTCTCAGCCATCTATGATCGTGAAATCATAGTGAGAGATAACAGCCGCTTTCATCATTTCAAAAATGGATCATGTTCTTGCAATGACTTTTGGTGACATGTTGCAGATCTTTGATGAGGTATATCAGTTTAAAAAATTGTTACAGGTATATTATAAGGTTGAAATTCATTATGTCTTCTTTTTTGCATGATAAAGATCTATTCTATAATCATACTATATAATCTTGTGCTCCTAGTGTAATCTTATTTGTGTAGAAAGTTATCCTAGTGTAATCTTATTTGTGTAGAAAATTAAATTACTATGACTCCATAAGTGAAAATTACGGTCTTTCAGATCAACCAGCATCTTCTGTTATCTTGAAGATTAAGAAAAGGATCCAACCATGATTTGTCAAACAGATAATAACAAGTTTGAATTCGGCATGAAACTGAGTTTTTGTGCAAGTGCGATGCTAAATGGAACATTTTTTTTTTCTTTCTACAACACAAATGATCCATGGTATAGTGACAAAATTTTACTTCTCATTTGACACATCCAGGTGCATGGTTACCTACCACCTGATTGATTTGAACACCATTTTTACCTTTTTGTGTGCATTTTGCATGCAAACTCATTCATACTAAATAGCAGTCTTTGTGTTTTACCTTTTAAGTAGTTGATGATTTTATTTTTGGCTTAGGTCTTAAACTTTGTTGTCTTGTTTGTACTAATTAACATAAAATAAGAGGTTTAGGTTACGGCAAATTAATTAAAAACATATGACTAAGACAGCCCAATAAATATTCTGAACTCATGCACAAGCATTGACATTTCTTGGGATCCATATTTCTAACATATAATCAGCCACATACAGGTTCTTCTGCTTGTGCAGTTACATTGGTGAAAATAGGAGTTAAATACAACAGAAATGCAAATGTAAGCAGAAGATTGCAGCCGAAGAGGCAGCCATATCTTGGTGTTCTCATTGTCCGGGGACAAAGTTAGTAGCATATGCCCATGCGTTGTTGGCGACAGGGTCAGCAACATGGTCGTAAAGGTTCTGAACAGGGCCCTTGCCAGTAACAATGGCTTGAACAAAGAAGCCAAACATGGAGAACATAGCCAATCGGCCGTTCTTGAGTTCCTTGACCTTCAACTCTGCGAATGCGTCGGGGTCATCAGCAAGACCAAGAGGGTCAAAGGCACCACCAGGGTATAGTGGGTCTAGTCCTTCACCAAGTGGTCCTCCACCAACTCTGTAGCCTTCAACAAATCCCATGAGCACAACCTGAGTAGCCCAGATTGCAAGAATGCTCTGAGCATGGATCAGGTTTGGGTTGCCCAAATAGTCAAGGCCACCCTCAGAGAAGATCTGGGCACCAGCCTTAAACCACACAGCCTCACCGAATTTAACACCGTTCTTCTCAAGGATCTCAGGGAAGGTACATCCCAATGCACCAAGCATAGCCCATCTGCTGTGAATTACTTCAAGCTCACGGTTCCTTGCAAAGGTTTCAGGGTCAGCTGATAATCCAGCTGTGTCCCATCCATAATCACCAGGAAATTCACCAGTCAAGTATGATGGAATTTGTTCAGAGAATGGACCCAAGTACTTGGGACGGTCAGGACCATACCTGGTTTTCAAAACAGATCATACCAAGTCAAATATATGAAAACAAATTATCATAACCTTACTTCAAATATTAGCACATGATGTTGCTTTTGATTTGATCTTCAAAAGATAACATAATAACTTTATGTAGCTGTATCACCAGTAAGTTATTAACATTTGATTTAATTTATTACATTACACTGCATAATTTTAGCTTTTGGGTCTGCACATCTAGCTAAGAATTAGTTATTATTATGTTCTCAAGAGATAAAGGAGTGTTAAAAACTATATCTTATTGTATTTTAAGCTAAGTTTGACTGTAATTGAACTACTTACCAAATGCTCTCAGGAGCGCTCTTCACAGTACGACGCATGGTGAAGCGACTTTGGCCAAAGTTACCAGCTTTCTTGATGAATTCATTTCCCTGTTTCAAACCAGTCTTGCCGGTGAATGCTGATTGTTGGATTGCAGAGGTGGCCATGAGGGCGTTGAGGTTTCTTGGTGTTTGTTCTCTTTAGTGGTATAAGCTAGTGTTGTTGTGAAGAATGAAGAAAAGATACAAAGGTTTATAGAAGTGTTGGGAGTGGCCACGGTGGAAATCATAAGATATTGTGGATTAGGATATGCACAAGTCAGCAACATCTTATTGGTGGTGAATTTGTATGTGGATTCCCAAGCTTGTATTTTGTAGTGATATTGTGGCTCTCTTTGTGCCATGTGGATGCAATGATCTGGTTGCTTAGATGTTTTGGAGAGGTGAATGTGAGCCAAGGAAATTAGGTCCACCAAAGCTGAGAGAAAAACAGAAACTTGGAAGAGGGTTTGGATTGGGGGCATTTGAGTGAAAAACAGTAATGTTAAACGGATGGGTGAATTTCATTAACATTTTGCAATTTAATGAATCATTTTGAAATATAAATAATGTGCAAAACTAATTTGATACAATGTGACAAAATAAATGTAATATTTATTCACATTCACGAACAAATTTTTTTTGCTCATTTTTAAATTTCCATAAGATTTCATTGCACTTTAGTCTCTAAAATATACACAAAAAAAGTGTATGCTGTTAGTCTGAAAAGAAACAAATGTGAGGCTAAAACACACTAAAAGAATTAAAAACATATCAAACTCTATATTATCTATTATTACAACTATATGTTGAAGAAAAAAGAAGAAATAAACACGAAAATAAGTGGCTTAAACCACGTGAATATGAAGATGCACAAGACAAACAGGCAAAGGAAGACTTGGCTGTAAACTGTTCAACCTCAAGAACACAAGGTGGCAGTTAATCCCAACTAAATTACAAAATTGGCTCACGTGGGAATCATGGTTTCTCACGTGGTTATCTAATTTCACAATTCACAAATATCCTATTTAATATCTAACGTGAAAAAAATACAATGAATACATCACAATTTAAAAGTAGTCTTTTTAAAAAATAAAAAAGCTTCGGTCTCAAATATACTAACAAATTGGATAAAGAAAATTGATGTATTTAATTCAAATTTTAGACATAATACATAAACTCTTTTTGTTTTTATAATTTTTTTAAACAGTCCTACAAATGTTTATGCTATTGATAAGCTAATCCAAACAAATCCAAAGACTATAAGAATCAGATTCGTCCAAATGGTAAATTCGAAGGGGGTATAGCTTTTACAAAATAAGTAGGAAAAAAAGAGCAAATAATTACTTTAGTTCTTGATTCTGCACCTCGCTGTCACATAGGTCCCTGACTCAGAATTAAATATAAAGAAGTCTCTGACTCTGCACTTCCGTTATCACTTTAGTCCCCGACGTTAAATAATCATGTTAAGTGTGTCCCAGGGACTAAAATGAAAGTAAAAAATAGTCACTTTAGTCCCTGAACCAAAAATCAATATCCCCAACTTAAATCTCAAATCCCTAAATGTCATCTCTAAATCCCTAAAAAAATATATACACTAACATGTGACTTTTTTCTCTTGTCAAAAAAAAAAGTGACTTTTTTCTGAACATTGTAGACTTTTTTCTTCTTCAAATGTATTTAATATTGTATGTTCTATAAATTGTATTGAAAGTTTTATGTATTTTTTTTTTATGCTTAATGGTAAAACTTTGTCCACGGTATTAAACAACCAACTGTGCAAAAATAAATAATTATGTTGATATTATTAATCTCTATTTTTTAATTTTAAATAAAAGAACGCTATATTTTGAAGAAAAAAAAAAGAAGTTATATTAACTAGCGAAAAGACGAACACCCATGTGTCCATCTTTCCGCTCTTTTTACTGTGCTAAAATTTGTAAATTATGAACTATGTTATTTTTATGAAATTTTGATTTTGATTAAAACGAAAAATATAGATGTTTGCTGCTTTCTAGTTATAACAAACCAAATTAATCATGATTATCTATTTCAATAAGAACAATCTTTATTATAGAAAAAGTTGTTTAAGGGTATAATTGGGATAATAAAAAATTAAGTATAAATATACTCGTTTAGTTTGTTACATTTTTTAAATGATAAAGAAAAAATATATATATTCATATCGTGTTTGTTATATTTTTTAAATATATAAAATTATTCTTATCTATTTGTTACATGTATTATTTGTATTGAAAATTGAGGCATTTTTGGAAAGAAAAATCTAACCCAAAAGTGCTGAAAGGGGTAGTTTTCTTTATATATATATAGTATAGATATTGTCAAATAAGATAATAAATTATGGATTTGAGATTTCAATTTAACGGATTTAGAGATGACATTTGGGGATTTGAGATTTAAGGATTTAGGGATTTGAGATTCAAGCTGGGGATATTGATTTTTGGTTCAGGGACTAAAGTGATAATTTTCTACTTTCACTTTAATCCCTGTGACACACTTAACAGAATTATTTAACGTCAGAGACTAAAGTGATAACGGAAGTACAGAGTCAAGAACTTCTTTATATTTAATCCTGAGTCAGGGACCTATGAGATAACGAGGTGCGGAGTCAGGGACTAAAGTGACCATTCAACTTTACCTTCACGAGTGACAAGCTGTTACAGCCTAAACGGGGGTCCATGAAGCTATAGTTGAAGAGAATATGGGGGACTCTATTTAATAATTTGAGATTTTTAATATAATTCTCAACCATAGGTGTATAACTCAAATCACATGTTGATCTCCACCTCTATTCAGTTTTGTTTTTCTTTTGTCATGTTAATTATCATGTTAGTGTTAATGTTATGTTGTGATAAACCACAAACATGATTCACCAACCAATGATTTAGGATAAAGTGAGCCAATAATTGTGAATTGATTTATGATGTTTAATGATATTCACTTAAAAATTAGATGGACAAGTGAATTGATTTAGAATAAAATCAATTTTAATTGAGATTACTTAAACATGTCAAAATTAATTTTATTTATCTAAAATTATTTTTGACTCTCTTTATGGTTAGACTAAACACACACTAAATAAATTTATCTGAAATCATTTTTGACTCTCTTTATGGTTGACCCTCTTTTGTACAAAAAAAAAAATTAATTTTTATTTGTTGACTTTGATTGTTGCGTAGAATAATTTTTGATCAAACTTTATTTATATTCTGACCAAACTTTAGATTATCAAAGTTTTTTCTCTTAAAAATCGGAGGATTAACACACCAAAAAGAAGATTTATTAATTTTCTATTAGAAAAAAATTGGATTTATTTATTTTCTATACATTTCTTTTTCTATGATATGTCCGTTTACTAGTAAAAACTTAAGGTGTGAAATTCAAATCTTCTAAAAATACATTGTAAAATGGTCTTGCGATATGTTATAAAATTGTTGTAAAACGAATCCGACTTTAAGGAGGAGCACACTCTCAAGTTCCAAATTAATATTACTAGACAAACTCAAGTGAGTTTAGTTATCAAAGACTTAATGTATATGTTTATACAAAAATGTATATTTTTCAACTTTAAACTATGTTTTTTTTTTTGTTTTTGACGTTATGTTGATCTCAACCTCAGCAACAAAACTTGAACTCATATTTTTATAGAATGTCAACTCAATTTTTATTAATTGGACTAAACTATGTTGGCTAGTTCCATGCACGACAATATCCACATATGTAGTAGTATAGCAATTTTTTTTAGAATATCAAAGCTTTTCTTTTGTGGTGTTCTAGAACATCAAAGCTAATTAGTTAAAGATAAGAACAACATTTATCTTAAAAAAAATATAAAAATAAAAAATAAAAACAATCCACAAGGACTGTCCAATTTGAGAGTCTTGTAGGTGAAAATTATTTTCCTGCAATAAGTTTCTGGTCTCTATGGTTGCTAACAAAAACATCCATCTTGTCTTGTTAAATTGTCAGTCTTCCCTTGCTACCAACAAACCTACACGAAGATATAGAACCATTTTTTTATTCTTGTTCACATAATTTTTCTAACACCAAAGTCAGCATTTGCACCATATCCGAGCCAAAATTGATAAGTTGCCTCTGATGAATCAAATATCATACCAATCCTTAGCTTCCAATGAGGGTATAACCATAACTCAATTTAAGGGATAAATGAGATTCATCTTTATAATAATACACTATAAATAGCCAACAAAAATAGAGTAAAAAAAACCCTATAAAATAACACACACACTAGAGTAACAAAACAACAAAAACAGAAAATCAACGCCACACACATAACATTGATGATAACTGGAGTAATAAAAAAGAGGAATTTGGAAAGATGATGATGATTATGCTTGTTATGATTGTTAGAAAAGAGAAATAAGTTAAATCAAAATGATTTAGGTTGTATACACATCAAAATACACATTATTTAATTAATTATTTAAAAAATAGAAATTATTTAATTCATTCTTCTTTTATTTTCTCTCACTGCATTTTGTTTGATTTTGATTACCCAACTTGGAGGTTGACACTTTTGCTTGTTCAAAGACAGTTTCTTAATTTTGTATGCCAACAACATTTTGACTTTTAAATTTATTTAATACATGCTTTGTAAATATATTTGAACATCTTTTATCTTTTCTATTTTTGTCAACATTTATTTGATAATTGTGTAGCTAGATTGGGATATTTCTACGTAATAAGCATACATTATTCTATGTAATTAACTAATATGTTATCAAAGACTTGGCGTACATGTTTAGATTGATGGTGAGTTCGATAGAATCACAACATTATCATTACTTTAATAAAAATTATATTTTTCAACTTTAATAAACTATGTTGATCTCACCTCAACAACAAAACCTGAACTCATATTTTTGTAGGATGTGGACTAAATTCTTATTAATTAGACTAATTAAACTAGGGTTAAATAAGTTTTTTGTCCTTATAAATATAGTGAATTTTGATTTTAGTCCCTAAAAAATAAAATAGAATGTTTTCATTCTCACAATAAAATTATTTTGATTTTTTGTCCTCGATGACCAATTTATGTTCATATGAATGTCAAGATTATAATATTTTTATGATCAAAATGTATCCATGTTATGTCCGTTTATTATGTTCAACTTTTATATATTCATATTATGTTTAAAAATATCAAAAAGATGTCAAAACTATATCCATTAGGGATCAAAACTAGAACATAAAAAATTGTGAGAATGAAAACATATCATTTTATTTTTTAAGGATTAAAATCAAAATTTTCTATATTTATACGGTCGGAAAACTTATTTAACCCATTAAACTATGTTGGCTAGCAGGGTCGGACCTTGGGGTGTGCAAGGAGCTCAATGGAACCGGGCCTCTCCAAGGTATGAGCCTAAAAAAAAAATTATAGCACAGTAGTACTACTAAGTATTATCCCACTAAAAACAAAAATTCATTATTCTCTTTCTCTCTGATACCACGCGTTCTATCACCATCATCATCACTCCATCAGACTTTCCTTTTCTTCTTCCCCGATTTGATTTCCTTTTTCTCTTCTGTTGTCTTGTTTTAGGCCTATTAGAATTGGGTCCTCTTGCTTTTGGTATTAGATGAGTGTTTTTTTGGGAGGATGGTTTAAGGTTCCACATTGTTTTTTTTTTTTAAAAAATGTTTTTATTTTATTACGAGTCTCTTTTCACTTACAGAACCGAGCCTCATGATTCGTAAAAATGGCCCTCTTGTCTAGGTCCATGCACGATAATATCCACATACTTAGTACATCATTCTTTTTAGAATATCAAAGTTGTTGTTGTGGTGTTCTAGAACATCAAAGCTAATTAGTTAAAGATAAGAACAGCTTTTATCTTAAAAAAATATAAAAATAAAAACAATCCACAAGGACTGTTCAATTTGATAGTCTTGTGGGTGAGAATTATTTTCCTGCTAGAACGATGAATATGGGAAGGCAGCAAAGAATTTTCTCTCTCAAAAAGAAGAAAGCAAACAAACATTTTGGTGGCATAAATCATAGTGTTGGTTCAATTTAAATATTAAATGCATGTTTAAGCGTGAGGAAATATTTATGAATAGATTTATTTGTTTACCATTCCCTCAACAAAAAAAAATGTTATGTTTACAAATAGCAATCATATTTTGAAGAAAAAAAATTAATTTTTTAAGAAATGAAATGCATAATATTTAATACAGTTTTTATAATGTTATAAATTCTCATTACATAGTTATTGAACTCATTTACAAGATATAATAGTTCATATTTTGTTTTGAATAAAGATTGATAAACACCCTCAATGTGTACACCCTTTTGTGTCATTCTAAAAATTTTCAGTTAACCAAATATATGGTTTGTGTGACCACATTTTTTCAGTTGCGTGACCACGGTTTAAAAGCTGAAAAATGTGGTCACGCAACTAAATGCGTTTAACCAAATAAATTGGGTGGATTCTAGGGTGAAGGTCCAATTAGGTCCATCACCGGTGAACCACGAGAAAAACACCAATAGATTAAATAAGTGGTTCAGATTTATTTAAATTAAAAGAGGGAACATGTAGAACTGCTCACATTCAATCATATCCTGCAATGGTTTCACCCGTTGTTAACCGTAGTTAATTGTTACGAACCAAACCGAACCGAACCAAACCATTACAAATCAATTAATTCCTTTTCACACAAAAATCTGAACCCTTTTTCTAAACCCTAATTCCATTTCAAA
>Ga0315915_1005066_pt1 | contig 16487 bp, 8 predicted proteins | sample MpolbnodulesMG_FD_207738 | JGI IMG/M metagenome (GOLD analysis project Ga0315915, IMG submission 207738) | Medicago polymorpha root nodule microbial communities from Los Angeles, California, United States - branched nodules | ecosystem: Host-associated > Plants > Roots > Nodule | place: USA... | reverse complement strand
TGCCAAAGACAGACTAAGATCCTTCCTAATAGCTTCTTGAGTTGGAGATGAATATCCAGCCTGAAAAAACAAAATAACAACAATTCCAGAGAAATTAAACACATACTCTATAAAACTCTTAGTCAATTAAACTACCAAGCAATCAAGCATCTTATTGCTGATTTACAGAGAAGTAAAGACTTACACAAGCACCAAATTCATAAGAACCACAAACTGCAATGAATGTGGTGAAGTAAACCATCCATGGATGATGATGATCTTTGCTTGCATGGACAACTTGATTGTTGTGTTCCCCTATTAATGGTTCTCTTATTCCTTTCTGCTTGCCACCTTCCACATCCTCTTTGATATCCATCTTCATTCTTAACCTGTGTGTGTACAATCTTAGTTCCTTGGTAGTATTGATGACTATGATTGTGACTGTGTCTGTATAGGAAATATCTAATCTAAATGACTCAAATGCAAAGTAAGCATTTATTAATGTAGAAGGAATGTTATTCAATCACTCAAAAAAAAAAGAAGGAATGCAATTAATTTATGTTTAATTACTTTGCAAATCTATGCATTATTAAAATATTTTTAAATACATTAAAAAGTTTTCTAAAAAAAATCTAAAATAAAAAGTTTTAAACTCCAAATATTTAATATAGTAGTAAAATGACAATTTTTGTACCCGATGGTTATTTTATACCCAAAGGTTTCGAATTTCAGGCAGCATGTAAATCCATTGTAATTATTGTTTGAGTCCTAAGGTATATTTTCTGTTTTGAAACCAAAACATCATTCTTTCACCTTAAATTTTGTTAAATACTAAGTTTTATGGTTAGATATGAAAAAGAAATTGTTAATAATTTATATGTAAATATTTAAACATAAATATTTTTAATTGGACCCCCAATTGTTTTAAATAATTTGTAACTAGATCAATGATCTTTTAAATAATCTGTAATTGAATCCCTAGTTTTGTTTTTTTTCAGCTTAAATATATTTTGTTATAATAAACAATATACGAACAAACAAACCACTGATAATAAACGTGACACTTACCATTCCAGACATGGCTGGCATTTTTGGTCGCATTCGTGATAAGTTGCCCAACTAGATCTCATGTCTGGACTTTGAGAGGACAAGAAACTAACGTACCTTGACAAGTGAAATATGTGGTTTACAATGTACAATGACTTTTAACCCTTAGATTCTTCTCATCCTCACTATCATACAATGTACCCTCTGCATCCAATTTTCTCCTCTTCTATTCCAAATTATCATTTTCTCCTTTGGGAAGTTGCTCAATTGAGTCTCACATTAATTTCACACATTAGAAAGTTGGTGTTAGCATTTTTCAGGAACCCAATCATGAGCACCTCAAGGAATGCCTTAACTGTTGCAATTGAAGTCAAACCTTTTGAAGCATGGGTACTCCAAATATGGAGAAGTATCGGTACCGAGTACGCACTCGTACCGAGTACTCGTAATGTACGTACTGAACCGTACTCATTTTTACCTAGTTGATTTGTCATAGTTTATGCAGCAAAATCATACGGGCGGTGGAAAAATAACTAAAATTATTTTGTTTTTTTATTGTATTTCAATTCTCTCTCTTGCTTTTGATGAAAATAGTGGAGGAGGTGGTCCAAAAAAGTAAATCTTTAAAGCAACATGATAATAGAATTGTGGTTAAACATTAAAATACGAATAATATTATACTATTTTTTTATTAAATTTGATTTTTTTTTTCTAAGCATGTTTTTACAACAACAATGGTAGTACCATGTTTACGTCAACAATTAGTACCTTCATTTTTTAAAGTTTCTTGTATTATGTACCGGTACTTGTATTGGGCACCGTGCTCGTACCTATGCATCATAGAAATCAAATATAGTAAGGAATTACTTATGGCATTATATCAAGTCATTGAAAGAAAATCTCAGGGAATGTTCAACATCAATTCATGGAGTAAAAACAAATCAAATTGTTCAACCTTTGGTTCATTTAGAACCTCTTGATTGATGCAAATATGTATTTTCCTTTCCTTATACTCTAAATATAACCGTTGGACGCATATGTGTATAAATACCTCTTGTGTATTACTTTTGGTAAGAGATGAATTGAGCCGCGAGAAAATTATAAAAGACAAAATTGAGTACTTATTCAAAATTAAATTTTTAAGCTAGGAGGAACAAATTGACGAGGAAAAAAACAAGGTACTTTTCCAAAGAACTGCTAATTTTGATGGACTGTTGTTAGTTGTGGTAATGTTTAATGAAAACTATAATATGACAGTAGAAATATTAGACTTCAGTATAAGAATGGATTGTGAAATGGACAGTTTCACTAAAACACATAATTCGTCTTACTTATAATTCGTCTTACATTCGAAATTTCTAAAATACCCATTGTTCTGAAATAAAATGAAAATACTAAAACAACCAGGAATATAGAGTTGAGAAGTACAATAAAACTAGCATTGTACAAAAGCTTTGTTGCATCTTATTTGTCTTCTTGTCTCGTGTGAGTAATATATTATAATATCACTAACATGAGAGACTTTTGAGCTATTACGCAACAAGTTACACTAGTGTTGTCTATTGTGGCAATGTTCTATGAAGTTACCTCACAATTTTCAAGTTTCAACTTTGTTCCACGGGTTTGGTGATGTTCAAAAGTCAAAACTCAAAATGGCGGCCGCTATAATGTTAATACAACAAGCATTTTATATTTATGTCAATGAACATAGTTTAGCTGTTAGAGACAATATAGTAAGAGTTGGGGTTTAAATTTCAGATTCTTCACTTATTCACAGGAGCCTATCCTCTACAAAAAGAAATTGAAAATGAATCTTAAAATTGTCCAGCTTGAGAATTAGGATCTCATATTGTGTCCAAAGACTTATTTAGATTAAGAAAGTTAACAAAAAAAATGAATAGTTAAATCCAACAGTAATATTTTATTTTCCTCTAAAAAATTCTAATATAATTTTTTTGGTACAACAATTCTTATATAATTTATTATTCAATCTATGGTCAGCAAGATCTATCCAATAATAACACATTATTTTATGTTAACACCACCTATTACAATCCTAATAATCAAACTACGGAATCAGTATATTTGCCTAATAATATGATTAATAATATTCTTGCCAGCTCTTTAATGTCTATTGTGGCCAATGATGTTGGGAGGTCAAGTTCTATTGTACAAAAAACCCAGTTGGACAAGTAATCAAGAATAAGAATAATCCAACCCATCATCAAACATAGACCGCCTGGATTAACCCATAATTATAAAATTTCCTTAACTACATACTAATTATTTCTTAATTTAGTTGTGAACTCAATTGTCTTTTAGTTTATATTTTTATGCTTACTCAAGTGTTACAATTACAATAACCTATTTGTGTTTGTGCCTAGAAGAAAAGGATCATCCCCTTCTGACAACCAAAAGGGAATCCAAAGTCTACCATTTTTTTATAGATGAAATGACAATAATCGTTTGAGTTAGAACTCTGAACACGACGTTTGGTCTAGCAATTTCGACATTTTTACAAGTTAGAACTTGTGGACATCTATGACAGACTAATTAAGCTTTACGATTTGACTATCCTAATTAATGTAGTATGAAATTAAGCCAACATACCCAACAATTCCCCTATCAATCGATGACATCAACAGTTTAAAAGAAATCCTTAAATTCATGAGACTGGCATAATATGCCAAACCTTTGTTATTGGTCATATTTGGCAAGAACAAGTTCTAAAAGTGTCACCTGATCTGATATCAAACTATGCAAAACTTGATAATATTCTATTGCCATCAAATCAATTCTACAAAAAAAATGTGAAAAACAAATTTTGTACATCCTTTCAAAGCTTTACAAGTTACAACAGAAAACACTTCAGAAAACAATACAATCTAAAATCTAAATATACAAACAAATCAAGCTGATACAGACTAGTGGAATACAATCTTAATATTTCATCATTCTCAATCCTTACTTACAGACCTGAGTTCTGAGTTACCTTCCTCTTCCTTACAACTAGAAGCACGTTTCGAGTTTCCTTCCTCTTCCTTACAATTTGAAGCACGTTCCGAGTTTTCTTCCTCTTCTTTACAAGTAGAAGCGCGGCGACTCTGTAATGTGTATGCTTGATAACCAGTTGGACTGCAGAGCTGACCCGAGTTACTGCTAGCAGATTTCTCGATATCAAGTCTCCCAGCAATAAAAGGGATTGGCCTTTCCACTACTGATGGCACTGCTTCATCATCTGTCTCCAGCATTTTAACAACCTGATCCATCGTTGGCCTCGCGTATAACTGTGGATGTGAACATAAAACAGCAACCAACACATACTTCTCGAGAATTTCTGGTGTACCAGGTTCTGGCATGCCATCTTCAACAACATCCAATGCCCTATTGTTTCTAACTAACGACCAAGCCAAGTCACTGAAAGCAGAGGGTTGACCATCCTCATTCGTTTCAAGTGCCTTTCTTCCACTCAAAAGCTCGAGAAGCAAAACACCGAAACTAAACACATCACTCCTCTCTGTCAACTGTCCATACAAAGCATACTCAGGAGCAACATACCCCATAGTTCCCGCCACCCTAGTACTCATATGAGTCATTCCCTCTGGATTAAACTTAGCCAATCCAAAATCCGCCACCTTTGCTTCAAACTTCTCATCCAAAAGTATATTACTAGCTTTAATATCCCTATGAATAATCGAAGGCTGAGCACCATAATGCAAATAAGCCAAACCCCTAGCCGTGCCAAGAGCAATCTTCTGACGAACCGGCCAACTCAATTTCTTCTTCGAAGAACCAAATAAATGATCATAAAGACTCCCATTCTCCATTAAATCAGTAACAATAATCCTCTGATGACCTTCTAAATTAGTAGTAGCAGTACAATAACCTCTTAGAGCAACAAGATTAACATGTCTAACACTAGCAATAACTTCAACTTCATGAGTAAAACTAGCATCACCGGCAACAGAACAATTCTTAAACCTTTTCAATGCAACTTCAGTTCCATCATTCAACAAACCTTTATAAACATTTCCATAACCACCACTCCCAATTATATTATCCCTAGAAAAATTCCTAGTTGCTTTCTTAATCTCATCAAAACTAAACCTAATCAAAGTAGTACTCTGATTCATCGAATCCAAACCCGAACCTAAACGTACAACAATCTCAGTCCTATTATGATTCCCCTTATCTTTCATACTCTTTCTCCGTTTAACAAAAATCCAAAATCCAACAAAAAACAACAATCCTAAGAAAGCAAAAACCGTAACAAGTGCAATAATTAGCTTTCGATTCTTGTTACTAGATTTCAACGAAGAAGAAAAATCAAGATTAAACAAACAGTTAGCAGCTCCGACGCTAGTCTCATCGGAAAGTGAGGCGGCGTAAATTGCCGTGTAAGAATTACAATCGGAGACGTTACCGACGCTACCTTCGGTCAAATAAGTAAGCGCTACAGAGCGTTTAGGTGTGCAAAGAGCACAAGCATCGTTTCTCTCAAAAGAAACGTTACAACTCGATTGAAGAGATTGAAGTGCAGGTTTAGCAATTTGTTTTTCAAATTGTTCTTTGGTTGTCATGTTGAGGCAACCTTGTGAGATCCACGAGGTTTGAAAACCGCAAGTGGAACGAATATCGAAATTAGGTTGAAATTCATCGATGAAAGATTGGAAAGATGACCAGCATGCTTCGGAGGCGTTGAGAGGTGGGACGAAGAAGCCGGTGCGGCGGAGGTAGTCGGCTTGGACGAGATGGAGAGCTTGGAGGATGGTTTGGCACTGTGTGCCAGTGGAGATGGAAGGGGGTGAACCGTCTCCGATGTGGCGGAGGATGGTTATGTTGAGGGGGCATGTTGTGGCGGAGAGGGAAATAGAGGGGAAAGTGAGGAGAAGGAGAAGGAAAAGGAAGGGAAGGAAATGGAAGAGAAGTGACATTTTAGATGGAAGGAAAGTGGAAATGGAAATGGTTGGTGAGAGTGAGTGATAAAGGTTTGATGAGTTTTAGCATTTGGAAGGGAATGAAAGGGAAAGAGAGACAAAAGGATATTTGTGAATTTTGAGACTTTGACTATGGTTGAGTTTGTTATTCATGTCTCATTACCTTGATCAATATTCACCCACCAAATAAATTTGCTTTTCATTACTCCAAAGTACTAATTGTGCTTATTATTGGTGTTAACTATGTTTTCATTACTATAAGCCTTATTAGGGTACTAATTGTGCTTCTTGGAGTTAAAAAAAAATGGGTACAATGATTTTGTAATATTCTTTCTCGGGGAATATTATATTTTTTCTCGTGAAAATAATTGATGTTCTTTTCTGTCTCAAAATAATAGTCGTTTAAAGTTTTTACACGAATTTTAAAGAAATGATTAATTGTGTTAATTTCAATGATAAAATAATTATTTACTAAAAGGGTGAGTTAACTTGTACCCTTAGGGCACATTTTAAGCAACCTAAAAATAGCAATTTTGCATTGGAAAACATAATATGTCAATTTTTAAGAAGTTGAGTGCACGACTTTTGATACATATATTTCTATAATGAGTTCCTTAAAATGTGCCTTTGAGGGCACAAGTTAACATTTGTCTTACTAAAATACTACTCCCTCCGTCCCATAATAATTGAGTCTTGTCCCATGAATCGTGACCCATTTCACTTTTCAATACAACATTAATTACTTTTTTCCATTTATAACTTTAATTAATACTCCATCTGTTTCACAATACTTGTCAATTTTGAAGAAATTACACATATCAAATAATCAAATAAATGTTGTCATTTTTTTATGAAATTCTTTGTGTTTTTTCTATAATATCCTTACTCATCTATTATTTTATTATAGTACTCCTCTCTCTACAATAAATAGGTAAGGTATTATTGATAAACCAATAATTAATTCTGCATTGAAACTTGAAAGTGACAAATAAAGTGAAACAAAATTATTCTCCAAAATGGACAAGTATTGTGAAACAGAGTGAGTACTATTTTCACCACTCTCAATTCAATATATTCTACTTTACATTTATGATAAAGAAGAATGCATCAATACTTGACAAAGACACTCAAACATTGTTCTCTCTTTTATTTATACACTTTTTTTTAATCTGTTTGAAATGGTTTACTGCCTTAGTTAAACTGAGACGGAGGGAGTATAGTATAATTAATTGTAGTAAATGGATTAGTTAAGTTTAACGAAATTCAATAAATAAGTGTATAATAGTAAAAAAAAAAAATACTGCAATGATATTCTAAAATGACAATTATTTTATGACAAAGAAAAATGTTAAAGAGACGATTGTTTTGAGAGAGAAAAAGTATTTTTTCAATATACAAAATGCTAACAAGACTCTCGCATCAACGTTTTAATCAATGTCTCATAAACACCGTTTTAGTATAGTGTTTTCCATGATTTAAACACTTACAATATGCTAACACGCAGTTGACTGATGAGTGATCGAGGCACGTTGCTTTCAGGAGCTACTCAGGCTAACTTGTTTGTAAAATACTCCAGTACAGCAGAATTGTGTAATTTTGACCATTGACCAATTTCAAAATCTATCTTATTATACTCCTCTTTTTCTTATGGTCTAATGTTTCATCTAGAAGACGGAATAAAAAAATATAGTAGTACTACTTTAAGTTTTAACAACCCCTTCAATGTTTTATTTGGGTACTAGGGCTAACAAAAAAATGAGTCAACTTAAACATAATTTAAAATCTAATTTGATAATTAATTCATTGTGCTTAGTTCGTAAACTAAATAAATTGAATTTTAAGTAAAAATTAAGTTCATTGAATAAAAAAGTTCAACTTAAATTATAATAGTTCGACTCATTTATGAATTTAATCAAATATATAAAGATATTCTCAATTCTAGTTGTTGATTTTTGTATTTTTCCTGTTAGTAACTGTTTTTACTTTTCTATATTTATCTATGAATTTATGCAAGTTTGAAATTAATATTTGTGTCTATTCTTTAAACACCTTATGTTTGAGATAAATTTCATTTTAATTATGATCTGAAATGGATCAGGTCGATGAGTAATCGGTGAAAGTGTTCATGTGATGTAGTTTCTGATGTGGTGGAAGCAGTTATTCATTGCGGTGGAGGTAGTTCTTCGACGAGGGGGAAGGTGTTTAAAAAATAGATTAGCACTCCGATGTTTAAGTCAATGAGAGAAATAAGGAAGAAAAATGTGCAAAATATGATCGTGCCTTGAGTGTGGCACAGAGCCACACTTATATAGAGGAGCACAACTATAACTAACTCAGTGAAACCCGACGAGAAAAGCAGGAGCTCGTTAAAGATTGCATAAACAATCCATATTCCAGATTGATGGAGTCACGCTCTTGTGTGGTGAAATATAAAGGAGGTTTATGTCCTGCCTCAAGAATTGTAAATATATTCTTAATTCTAGTTGTGGAAATTTGATTTTTGTCATTATTCGTAGATGACTATGCTTTGACTATTATATTTAAAGTCTGTCATAAAGGCACTCGTTAGCATTTCCTTTATATATTTATCTACTTATTTATGCAAGTTTAAATGAAATATTTGTGTTTATCCTTTACACACCTTATGCTTGAGATAAATTTTGTTTTAATTATGATTAGGAATGTACCAGTTTGATGAGTAACTTGTGAAAGTACTCATGCAATGCTGTTTCCAATATAGTGGAAGTAGTTCTCCGATGCATTGGAGGTAGTTTTTCAGCAATGGGGAAGGTACCTGCAAAACAAGTTAGCACATCGCCGCTCAAGTCACTGAAAGATACGAGGCAGGAAAGTGTGCAAATTGATATTGTACCATAGGGCACAGAGCCACACGTGTATAAAGGAGCACAGTTGTAACTGACTTCGTGAAAAAAACGGGAACTCGTTAGAGATTTCATGAACAATTTAGATTGATGGAGCCACACTTTCATGTGCGGGAAGCACATAGGAGGTCTTGTATCTTGTCTTGAGTTACGACTTACGAGGATTATTTGTTGTTGGGGAACCATGTAATGAGTCATCAATCTGGGTTGTGGCCCAGCCTGAAACTAATTAAATCTTTGATATTTTTTAAAATTAAAAGGTTAGAGGAGTAAAAAAAATTGACTTATGAATTATGTGATTTGAACAAATAAGTTGAACAGAGTTGTTAATGAACTTTAAATGAGTTGAACTCGAGTTAAAAAAGGTTTGTATCAGGCTTAAAGCAAGACTCAATCAACTCATTTGCAACCCTATTAGGTTGTTTTAGTTTTTTCTTATTACACTTTGTCTCGATAACTCACATATTTGCTTAATTGTTTCAAACACCAAATAAAGATTACTTATATTTAGACGCTACTAAATTTTTAACAATATTCAACATTCCATTTGATCTCTATATCACTCTTTATATCACACCATTTTACAGATCTCTATCTCTCTCAAGTTGTAGATCGGTGTTTGAGTGTCATACAAATCATTTTTCTTAAATAAGTATTGTGAATGAATGAAAGAAAAGTAATCTTACCTCCACTTTTATATATAATATAAGACTCGTTTCTAAAAAAATTAGTCCATTTTTATAAGAGTATTTTCAAATTACAAGAGAAATTAATTATCTTTCTATAATACCACAATTTCAATGGTCTTTTAGCACTATGTTTTTTAGGTATTTTTCATTTTGGACATTGTGTAAGTCCTCACGATCTTGTCCTTTGTAAAAGGTACATCATTGAATTGAAAAATGTGAGAATCGTTTGTAAACTATTATTGGTTTTGATTTCCAAACAATGTAAGACATATTAAGGTGTATCAGAACAATCACTAATTAAATTTGAATTAAAAGACTAATAATGCATACATCAAGATAATTGAAAGATTTTTTTTTTTTAAGAAAAAGAATGTCAATTGTTGACAAATTTAAAGTATTTTTTATAAAAATATTGTACTTTTTCTAAAAGAGTCTTGCATATACTACGACGAAAGTAGTACAATATTATCATTTTTCTTTTTTGAAACATAGTATAATTCTTTATCCCCGTGAGCTTAACTCAGTTGGTAGGGATATTGCATATTATATGCAGGGGCCGGGGTTCGAACCCCAGACACCCCACTTCTCCACAATTAAATTGTGTGAGCTTTAGCCTACTTGACCAAAAAAAAAACGTTATCAAATATTGGTGTACATTTATCATTACTGTAAATATGATAAGTAAAATATATTAATTTGAGAGTGATGCACATTATATTTTTTTTTTTGAAAGAATGATAAAAAATTTTGAACAATTGAAAAAATAATAATTAATATTATAGTACTTATTAAAAAATAATAATTAATATTATATTACGTATTAAAATGACACTCATTCTTCTTTTAAAAAAAATGACACCCATTCTAAAAAAAAAAAATCTTACAAATGTATCGTTTTATTGTAGGACGAAATCAGTGTTTTGATACACAATATTAATTAGAGAAATGCTAGCAACACACCTTCTAACACACATTTTTCAACACACCCTCTTTGATTGGTTAAAATTCACATGGGACCCACAAAAAATATATAGGACCCACATGATTTGGTGGGACCCATGTGAATTTTAACCAATCAAAAGGAGTGTGTTGAAAATTGTGTGTTAGAAGGTGTTGCTATCATTCCTCTATTAATTATTATAGATTTTATTGTAGTCAAAAGAAATTCTACTATATAACATTGCACTTTTTTTTTAAAGATATAACATTGCTCTTTTAGTTTTTTTGTTTTGTTTGAAAAACAAGGGTCTTTTGGTTTAATCTGGATAAAAAGAAACCTACCACCAAATCCATTTCGGTTCCAAATTCCAGTGACTTGGAAGCATAACAAACTAATCCAGCGGGTACATAACAAAGCATGACAGTTGACAACTCACCCTAGATAGATAATGTATATTATAAGTAGTATGAGAGAAATAATTAATTACTCAATTTGATCCCGGGCAATTTTCTTATGGCAGAATTTAGTTGTTTATTAAAAATAGTACATAACATTTTTATACATATGATATATAAATCTTTGACTGATTATAATTGAGAGACTAATTGATCTCCAAGTTAAAAATGTCAATAACTAGTTTGATATAATTGTTTATCGAAGACTAAATTGATCAAATTGAGTTTTCGCTTTAAAGTAAATTAATAATCAAAAGAGCAACGTTGGATATTGCGGATATTGCTCGATCATAATTATGTTTGAACTAAGATGATAAAATTACAATGAAAATAAATAAATATAACCAATATGTTATTTAAAATTAAGTCCAGAGACTAAAAACATAATTTTGCCAAAAATTTAAGTGCTTTACTCTCGAGTTATAATCCTCCACTTTTCATTTATAATAATGAGTTCAATACACCATTGTCCATTGGCTAATACTAAAGTGTAAATTAATAAAATTTATCATCTTTTTCGATTGTAAAATAGTTAATTGTATATTACTACATTAATATTGAGGAGTGCTAATAATGTTCAGTTTAATTATAAAAAAATAAATAATCATCTACTTTTCAACGTTTAAATTTTCTTTTTGAAAAGTATTTTGTTGAAAGTTCATCCAAAGTTTCAAACTAGCTCTATATGTTTCTTCACCTATGACAACCCACTTGTATATGATTCGCTTGTTTTGTCTTGTATGAGGGCCTGTTCATATATTGTTTGTTAGAGATGATCTTGACAACTATTCCACTCCCATGTAGGCATATACATGAATTTGTATCATAAAGTGAATAAACACTATGAAAATCAGAGTATACCCATGACTTTTTTGGACATGATCCATACCATGGATCTTTATCCACGAACAAAGGTTCACGATGCTATTATTAGCCACGTAATGCTTGAAAAATTGAAATTAAATAAATTTGTACACAACTACAACTCATTAAATAAAAGAAAGGCTGCAGAAACAAATAATAGGCGCAGACGGAGATTTTACCCGCATTATTCATATTCTCCACTTAATTTTATGTGTGAGAATTTTGCATCTAGACTTTTTTAAAAAAAAAAAAAAAACTCCTTATTATTTCACTCTTTAACTCATAAATCTCAAAACAACTAAACCACCTTATATCTCGTGAAAAATATGATATGGTAGGTTGTAGATCTCATACAATTCTTTTTTGTAAAAGAGAAAAGAATATTACCTGCCTCTAAAAGAAAAATCACATACATTTCTAACGTTCACAAAAATATGTTATTTGCACTAATTTCGTGAGCATATTTTTTGTGTGGATTAAACTAACAAACTCGTGTCCCATGAGCATAGCTCAGTTGGTAGGACAATGCATTATTATATGTAGGGGTCGGAGTTCGAATCCCGGACACCCCACTTATTCACCTTATAAAGTGAACTCTAGCCACTAGACTATCTGACAAGAAAAAAACTAACAAACTCGTGAGCATATATTTACGAAAACACAAAAGCAAAAGTTATATATTATAAAAAAAGAAAAAAGAAAAGCACAACATGCAATAATATACATGCATAGTCTCCATTTTTTGACAAAAATAATTATGTTTGTAAAAAAAATTATGTTAATCCTTTCACATCAATTAGAAGATGTCAACTTTAACATGCTCGACCCTCTCAAAAAAAAAAAAAACTTTAACATCCTCGACTAACCGGAGAAACCCCTGCACATGGTGGTTGAAAATTTTAAATTTAGAAAATGGTTCATTGTAATTACTTATATAACTAAAACTCAAATTAGGCTGCAAACCTCATCATCAGTTTACACAACCCAATATAATATTGTTCATTCCTTTATTCAGACAAAATTATTTTGGTCATTTTTTTTAATCTATTACAATATGGGCTACTTTGAATTGATATTTTAACATTTGTAGGACTGTTCAGGTACTTTTGTAAACAATTTATGGGATGTGCGTAATTAAGATGTTTTCTGCTTATATTCATCATAGCTTATGAAGATATGCTTAAATTAAAATAATTTGACCTCATATTTTATCTTCTGTTATTAAAAAAACTTGTACATAAACATTTATGGTCTTTTTATATATAAAATTTGGTTTCTATGACACTATATTAGATGATTTGTTCAACAATCATCATCGAATGATTCGACGGTTGAACTTGCTTGGAACCAATAGGTTGACATTTTTTATTAGGCTTGGTTACTGTTTTGGCCCCCTAAGTATTCAAATATTGTGATTTTGACCCCTTAAAAAATAAATCGGCTTAAATGCATTTTTGGCCCCCTATTAAAAAAAACCACTTTTCAGCCCCCAACTTCACCCTGTTTTGCAACTCATAGGCCCCTTCTAATTTTGACTGGATCAAAGTTCAAGTGGCCACTCAATGGACGCCACGTAGCTAATTTTTAAATTAAAAATAAAAAAAGACATATTTTTGATTGAAATTCAATAATTAAAATAAATTAAAAAAAAAAACACAACAAACCCAGTCTCTCCCTAACCTTCAATCTCTCTCTAACCTTGAACCACCAACACCCTAATCTACACTCTTCTCTCTCCCGCCGCGGCGAACCACCCTCTCTCATTCCTCCTCCTCCACCTCAACCACCGCCCTCGAAGACCGCATCACCACCAACCACCGTGAAATCCAAACCCTCCTCCACGACAACCAATAAAAAAATGTCAGTTTTAATCTCAAATCAATCTGCTGCTTCTTCTTCTTCTTCTTCAGTTTTTTGTTTTTAAGCAAGGGGTGATTTGGTTAGATGAAACAATTAGCAAGTATGGATGACTATTGGTAACTTGCAAGCAAATATACAATGATTTATTTTTGTCCAGATCATGACAATCAATGGTGGTTGTAACGAATATACAATAAATTCATGAACTTGATAAGCTAAATATATGTCACGAGAAACTATGAGAATACAACGGTGGTGGTTTTACTGTAGAATCCACATACAAAGAGTTTACAGCGGTGGTTGTGAAGGCGGCATCGATTGAGGAGAAGGTGTATGTTGCGGATGTTTTCTCGGTATGAGTTATTTTGGATGATGAGTTATGAAAATGATGATGTTATTGTTCTAGGTTTTTTGGGTTTGTGTGCATGGGTATGAAGGGTTGTGCTTGAAGATGATATTGTTGAAGGGGTGGATTTTTTGCGTTTTCTTTTTTTTTTTTTTAAATTTTTTTAATTATTTAATTTCATTCAAAAATATATGGCTTTTTTATATTTTTAATTCAAAAATTAGCCACGTGGCGTCCATTGAGTGAACACTTAAACTTTGACCCGGTCAAAATTAGAGGGGGTCTATGAGTTGTAAAAGAGGGTGAAGTTGGGAGGCTGAAAAACGATTTTTTTAATAGGAGGCCAAAATTGCTACCATGGCAAACATAGAGGGCTAAAAATGCATTTAGTCAAATAAATTATATCGCCTGGACTGAATCATAATGCATGTTTGATTAGTCAATTGTATTCAAACCAAATGCATGTGGTCAAATTACTCTGCAGATAAACCAAACAATAAGATAGTGTTATATTAATTGACTGCATAATATTTTTTGCAGGCATGATGGAATTAGGTCCACGACTTTTTCTTAAGTCAAAATTTCATAATATAAACAGTGAAGCTTTGTATTTTTTATTGTAGGTTGGAATAACAAAATTATATATTCAGTCAGTTTCTTGTGAAAAACAAAAAATTTAGGGAAGCAAATATATATCTTCTTTTTTACAAAAAGAAAATATATATCTCGTTGATATCTTTCTAAAAGAAAAATGAACAAAGAGTATTGTAAAACAAAATTAAACAATTTGAACAAAGAATAGAGTAATTCCGTACGCTGTGTACGTATGTAGCGGAAGAAAAATACAAGTTCTTTTTTTTGACGCGTACTTATTACAAATCATTTTTTTGGTGAGGCATACGTATTCTCTAAATAAGTGCACATGTATACCAGTAAAAAGAAAAGCACATGTACAATTAAATGTATTTAAGGAATCAAATCAAATATTATTAAATGTATACAGTGAACAGCTCATACGATGTTAATATTGTTGTCAAAATTTGTGTGCAGATTATATTATTCTCCATATTGTTTACCGACTGCATGCATCGTTACTTTTGCCTGTAAGATGTTGTTAATGCCTCTAAAAAAATGTTGTTAATGTGATCAACATGTGACCATGTTGACTAGGGTTACTTATACGCAATTATGAGTAAAAAGGAATTTTCTCTTTTATGGCATAAGTGGATGAAGGAATGTACTGGTACAACGACAATTTCTGTTTTAGTGAACGATAATCCTACCGAGAAATTTCCGTTAGAGAGGGTTGAGGCAAGAAGACCCTTTTTCTTCTTTCTTTTGTTGGCTACTGAAGGGCTGAATATTATGACGCATGTTTTGGTGAACAAAAATTTATTTAAAAGTTATCAGGTGGACATGAGTGAGTCCATTTCTATTTCTCATCTTCAAATTGCCGTTAATACTCTTATTTTGGAGGAAAAGTGTTGGACCATTGTGAGGGCTATGCAAGCTGTTTTGTTTCTTTTTGAATTGATTTCTGGCTTGAAAGTTAATTTTAATAAGAGCTTGTGGCAGGAGTTAATGTTAACGACTCGTAGTTGGCAGGCCGCATATGTTTTGAATTGTAGAATTGACTGTTTGCCTTTTGTGTACTTGGGCCTGTCTATAGGGGTGATGTGCGACGATTGAATTTTTGGGAACCGTTGTTAAATCGTATTAAGAATGGACTCTTGGGCTGGAAAAATATAAACTTATCTTTGGATGTGAAAATGCACAGTGCCTCCAAGTTCAAAGCATTGTCATTTTTTACTCACATTTTCATAATAATGAAAGTAGTTTAAGAAATTGACACACGTTGTTAAGCTATAAGCTTATAAAAAATGTTATAAGTTAGTAAAAATAAGTTATAAGCTCATGAGAGTAATAGTTACCAAACAAGTCCTTTTTTAGTTGAATAAGATTATAAAACATAAACCGTAAGCTCAAATATGCGGCTTATGATTCTTTCAATTATAGATTGGAGGAGTTTGTTCAAATTCCACCTTTATATCTTAGAATTAGAAGTTTACCTCAACTTTTACTCGAAAAAGTAACTCGTATGGTGAAGCTCAACCCCACTTATAACTACGCTATTTAGGTCTTATCATTGGTAATGTGGTCCAACACATCCTTCTCATTTTAGGTTTAAAATTTGGATTGAGAAGTTTGTTAGATTTGTCATTTTTTTCATAATCACATGGAGGCGCTTAATGAGTTGGTTGGGTCTCTATTAACTAAAACAACTCCCGCTAAATCGTTCTCATAAATTATAATCACTATTTTTGTCTTATTGCTAGTAACTAGGGTCCATTTGATGGTCAAGATATGATATAGGCAGGATATGATATAAATCTGGATAGAGATAGGATATGATAAGGACATGATAAACATTAATCATATCATGTGTTTGATGCACACATGATAACAAACATGATATCATTATAATTAA
>Ga0315915_1005065_pt1 | contig 16488 bp, 12 predicted proteins | sample MpolbnodulesMG_FD_207738 | JGI IMG/M metagenome (GOLD analysis project Ga0315915, IMG submission 207738) | Medicago polymorpha root nodule microbial communities from Los Angeles, California, United States - branched nodules | ecosystem: Host-associated > Plants > Roots > Nodule | place: USA... | reverse complement strand
TGGAATGAAGATGACTTTTAAATTTTACATGTCTTTTATTAAGTAAATTTGTTTACATTGATAACATTGTTCGTTTAAATTATTCTCAGTTGGACCCGTGCGGTAGCACGGGTCAAGAGTCTAGTTAAGCTAGAACTTAGTCTTTAAAATTTTAAACCAATGGCAAGCTATCAAAGAAATAGGTGATACACATAACACCTATAATCAAGTCAAAATATACGTACCTGAAAATAAATGAATCATATTAAAGATAAGGAAAATGTCAACAAGTGTCCTAAGAGCATTGTTTAAGCATTTAAAAGTAGTATTTTTTGCATTGGAAATTGTACGGTTATAACTTCAACAAATGTTTGACTTATATTTTCAAAGCATAATTTCTTTTTATGGGTTCATTAAACAATGGTGGTCTTAAGGCATTTGTTAACAAGACCCTAATGATAAAAAGAGCGATTGAATCAAAAGATTGAAAGAACACATTATACTATATTTAGATTTCAGCTTTTAAGTCATCGTGAATGTAGCTCAGTTGGTATGGATAATGCATAATATATGCAAGATCTGGGGTTCGCATCCAACCACCAAAAAAAAAAAAAAAAATTCAGTTTTTAAGTTAGTAATCATATCAAAAACAACTAAAGGCTACTAACAACACAATGAAGAGAATTCCTAAAAAAAAAAAAAAACACAATGATGAGAAACCAACTTATTTTTAAAAAAAATCCAATTTATATAACTCTGCCCTAAGTTCTTCGCGGACCCGCTGTTAGTCTATGTGTGGCCATAGCCGCACATGCAATTCTCCATATTAAAAAAAAAAAATTGAAATTGCTTTTTTTTCTTAAATTCAATAAGAATACAATAATTTACTGCCGAACCTTCACTTCCAAAATCTCTATACTAACTTGGGTTGGGAATAGGTCAGACAGGTCTACAGAAGCTTACGAACCGGCCTGTTTAAGTTTGACTTGGCTTGGCCTGACCTGTTTATGAAAAAGTTTAAACTTAAGTTTTTGAAAAAACCTATTTTAGTAAATAGATCAGGCTTAGGCTATCAAAAAAGCCTACAAAGCCTGATAGGTCGGCCTATTTATACATATCAATAAAATTTATTTTTTATTTATATTAAAATATAATTTATATTAGAATAAAAATCAAGAAAAAAACTCAAATAATGGACTATTTAAATAGGTTTTGAGACCTTAAGGTGAAATAGACTTTTAAGCCCTTATAACAATAGATAAACCTTACGATGAAATAGGCTTTAAGGTGAATTTGGCCTGTTTAAAAATAGACAAAATTAAATATTTAATGACTTTAATATAAAGTAAACTTGTAAATAGATTTACAAGGCAGACCAAACTTTTAAATAGGTCAAGCGATTCCAAAAAATAGGTCTATGAAAGGTCATAGGGCAGGCTTACAAAAAATTTCTTAATCAGACTCAAACCTATAAAATGTAAAAACTTTAAATCTTAAAAAAATTATTCAGGATAAATATTAAAGGAGTGAATAGTCATTTAGCAGCCAAAACAAACGGAGGAGGATAATTGACTAACGTTTGACAATTTCAAAGGTTTTTTAAGTTTCTTAGAGTTTTTGACGAAAGTTACAATTTCAAAAAGATTTTTGCCTATTCGCTCAATATTAAAGAGTAAAAGACGAAGAAATTCAAGAATAAATAGGCCGGTCAACATAAATTTAAGATTCAAACTTACACTAAAATATTTTTGAAATGAATCATTGTCTTTCCTCTTTTGGAAAACACAATATGTGAAAAACAATTCTTCTCTCTCGTCCCTCGCGACTCTCTCTCTCATGAGCCCCTGCCCCCTGGTGCTTCTCAGCTGCTGCCTGCTCACTCTCTCCTAGTTCTCACTCACTCTAAGGTAAGCCAATTGATTCTCCAATTGCTTGTTTTAGGTTTAGGGTTTTAAAATTTGGAATTGGAAAATTGCTTTGTAAATCTGTGATATTAATTATGATAAATAAGCCAAATTTGAACATTTACTTGTGCTTTGTGATGTGAATGTCGATTAGATGAATTATGCTTTGTTTGGTTAATTGGTTTTGTGCATTGTGGTTTCTCTGTATAATTGTGCTTACAAAGTCACTTTTTTATTTTATAGGATGAACAAATTTTTGGGAATTGGGAATTGAAATTTTGTTATGATTGGATTTAGAATTGGAATTTTGTTTCTCATGAACAGGTTGTATTTATTTAGATTGGAATTAGAATTTTGTTGTCAACACTTTTTTTGTTAGTTAGGATTGAAATCGGAATTTTAGAATGTTAGTTTTTAGACACTGAATTGGAATGTATTAACTACATAGAATTGGAATGTTAACTAGTGCCAATTTGGGTGGACTAATTTAGCTTATTCAAAAAAAAAAGAATTGGAATGTTAATTCGTTAGAATTGAAATTGGAATTTTGGAATGTTAGTTCCTTGAAATTTTAGCCACACATAGACTAAATGTCTAGATCCACCCTCTTTGAAATTTGGAAATTGTTAGTTCTCCAAATGAAACTGCGTCCAATGTTAATTTTAAATATGTTCTATCATTGATGCCTATATCTTGATTGCTTGTTCCATTTTCTATTTTTGAGTTTGGATTAGTATAGCTCTTCAACAAGTCACTCTTTGCAGACAGTATTCTTTTGAATATTAGCAGCATGTGGTTTAATCAAAGATTTGTTCAACACACAATAATTCATTGTTGCTCACCTCATCAACCCTATAGATATATTTCATTTACGTTTTCTTATACTAAAACTGCTATGATGCTAGCATTGTATGACATTCACTTCTTAATGTACAACTTGACACCACGCATTCTTTATCTTAATGCCCACTTGTGTAGTTTGGCCTTATATTGCTTCTGTAGTATTTTTAGTTGGATCATCTGATGGCTGGTCTTCCCAGGTCTAAATAATATTTTATTACAGATTTTAGGTCTTGTTTTCACGACCACCGTTGTATTCTCCTTCTGCCGCCGTGATCCCCAGGACAAGTTAGTATTACCAAGGCAAATAATTTATAGGGACCGAGTAATGCGACCAATTCATCCTATTTAATCTGGTTCAATCAGTAATTCAGTGCCTTTAGTTGGTGTTCTGAATCGTTGTAATCCACCTATTATTTACTAGTTGTTTAGTATCGAGAATTCAATTATTCTGATGTTGATTGTGTTGTGAAGATGGAGTTTTGCTCTATGTGCGGGAGCATGCTGATGCTTGAACTACCCAATTCGAGTCACGACAAATTTCATCCCACAAGGTTTTATTGCCTCACTTGTCCATATATTTGCCCAATCGAGAAAGGGGTATGTTATGTTATGTCCTCTTCTATTTTCCATTTCTGTTACTAACCAGTTACCTTCAATTCAACCCATTTCATCATGTTTTTTTACTTTACAGGTTAAGATTAAGAGAAGACAAATGCTGGTTAGGAAAGGGATTGACCCTATTATCTCACATCATGAGATCAACAAGAATAAACCAAAAGCCGACGGTACTACTTTTCTTTTACTTTTCTCACAACAATTTTTGTCAGTCATCCTTCTTTAGCTCATTGTGGATCTGTTTACTTGGATAATCAAATATCAATCAATACTAGTTTATCGTTATTTTTGAAATAATTATATCAATTGGCCGAACTGATTGTATTGGTTTATTGGTCGTTGGAGATGATACGATCTGTTTTTAGTGATAGGGCTCTAAAGATAAATATTTGGGATTACCCCTCTTATCTTATTGACTAAATATTTGAATTGAATGTGATCTAATGCAAAGGGATAAATGGGGCTTTAGTTTAGTGTAAGGCAAGCTTGTTTATTTTTTCTAGCACTGTTGAGGTCACCCAATATATTTTGAAGGTTTAAACTTTAAATGTCAAAATGTGAAAACCAAATCTAAGCCAGCAATACTTTTACCATACATATAAGCTGTCTGATATAGCTTAATTTGTACCTGCCAAAACATATCAAATTTGTGTGATTTGGTTTTAAGGACGGTGTGCTCAGCTCTATTTACGAGCTTTAAGAAGTTGGGAAGTAGAAGTCGTGGTATGGTTTTGATCGTGAGTTTGCATGTTTCAGTTTGGATTATCAACTCATAATAGCAACTGTTGAGTCAACTCCTAATAGGAACTTTTAAGTTTATTTTCCTTGTACTAAGTTTGTCTTGCTTTTTATCATGGCAATTTCATTATGCTTTTCTTTTAGATGATTTACGGTTTGAGCAGTTGAATCGCGAATTAACATTGTTTATGGTTTTGTTTTTTGAGCTGTTCAACCACTGTTTTGTCTTGGTTCGAGCGGTTTAAAACAGTTGAATCGTGATTTAGACGTCTTGCCTGCTCGATGTCCGTTTTTTTTAAAAAGTTGGATTGATGTTGTCTTTGTATGTCTTCGTTCAGACCAGATGACTAGTAACTATCCCCCTAATTTTTGTAAAACTCTTTTGTTCTTTTTGGTACAGTTTGTAATACTGTTTTTGTCAAGGGATGTTGAGTAATTATGCAATCCTATTTTTTTTTTTTTTAATAAATTAATTATGCAATCCTTGTTTCTTTGTTATTTCCTTTATCATTTTTTTCATTTTTATATCTTCCTTTTCTCACTCATTCCTCCTTTTTTTTTCCCTCCTAGTACCATGCCCAAATTGTCGCCATCCTCAAGCTAGTTATCACATGCAACAGACTCGATCAGCTGATGAACCTGCAACAATATTTTACGAGTGCTTGAATGAAAAGTGTGGCCACAAGTGGAAGGAGTGAGATGCAATGTATTATTATATATATCTATTTCTATTCTATGAAGATTCAGTGGCTCTCAAGAAGGCATTTATGCTAGCTAACTATGAGTTTCAACTCAGTTTATTTGGCAAGCCAATCTTATTCATCTCCTATTATAGCAATTTTGCATTGCTATACTGTTAATTTGTTATATGCTAATTGTTTATTTTCCTGTGGTATTTTACTATATATGTTTTTCTGGCATGCAACTGACAACGAACCTGTGATTCTTAATACAGCGCCTAGAATCTGATGCAGTAAAACAGGGAAAGCTATGCATGCCAAAAATTTTGTCACTCCTTTTCTATGTTTAGAAGCAACTGTACCATGCATGTTTGATCCTTTTCCTGGTTGGATTGGAATCTAATTGAAGCTTGACAGTGATCAAAAAGCAACTCTACAATGGCTGATCCGTTAAATTTCCTTAGTGTAACGTTTTTTGGTGTTGTCAAACATTTTTCTTTTACCTAGGTTTTGCTGTAGAGATGTATCAATGTGAACTTTGGAGTTTGGAGAGTGCCTGATTGTGGCTTATGCCATTTTTTTATAGTTATAAATGTAAACCTATTGAAATTAATACTTTATGATTGGAAAAGAAAGTGTTCTAGTTGAATCTGAATCGTAGGGTTCATCCCTCACATATCAGAAGATTCAAAATCGCCATTTTTCTTCTTTCAAAATTACATGTCAGAAGAAAAAGTGGTTTATGACATTTTTCTTGTTATTAATGTTTAATATTTTAACACTATTGGATTTATTTTATTCTTTTCTTATCAACATTTCAAAGGGCTGGATGAGCAGAGTAAGTTGAAGTATATATATGCAAAAATGTTGTGTGTCTGAATCTTGCACAAAACAATTGTTGCTGTTTCTGTATTGATCATGCATTCATTTTTTTTTGTTGGTGTTCATGCATTCATTTAGTGATATGGAAAGAGGTTCAAGTTTTGATCTAAGAATTTCTCTATTTCCTCATAAACTAACATTAGCATTTTCGACTGAATAATAAATAAAAGTTGGGCATACTAAAATTTATTGAGACGTAAATATTTATCTAATTTTTTTTTGTTGACAAAATATATTGGTTTATTACTTATTAAAAGTATTTATCAAGTTTACCTAAATAGATCAAAGAAATGGCAGCTGAAGTAGTTAGTTGTGATGTTGTTTGAGCTTCTGAAGTTAAAAGCTCTATTCCCTTCCATGATTTTTTTTTTTCCCTTTTTGAAGAAGGTAAACTAGTTAACCGAAATTCACACCGGAGAAAATTAAAGCTGAGATCTTGAGAGTTCCCTCCCATACTATCAACAGTCGACCATCGAACATTTGGTGTTAATAAATGTCTTGCTTTCTTTTGTTAGATGTTTTTAAAAAAATATAATTTAATCAAATCTATCAATATATTAAATAGGGATTTGTTAATTTTCATACTCATTTTTTAGAATGTGAAAATGAGCAAGTTGTAACTACATTTTTTTTTTGTTTTTGTTTAATGCACACTTCAAAGTATTTGTTAATGCAAATTTTTTTTTTTGTGTTTTTTTACACAACCTTGAGAGTTCCCTCCCATCTATTTTTTTTTTTTTTGTGTTTTTGTTTAATGCACACTTCAAAGTATTTGTTAATTTAGACCAACTACAAAATTAATGGGTGCATGTTGGTAAATCCTATGTCTAATAATATCAAACACACCTTCAGAAAAACAATAATATCAAAGTTATCATCAGATTCTTAATGAAAGTAGTGTTTTGATGGATTTTATTTTCTTTCAAAGTTAAACTTTTAAGTCTTTAAATATGCAATGTTGTCTCCGACCATTGAACAATATCCACATCAATTAAGGTGGGCTGACTGAGGTGAGGCAGTATATTAGGAATGCATGAATAAAAATATTCTGAATAACGAATTTTATCAACAAGCAGCGTTTGTAGTCCAACGGTTAGGATAATTGCCTTCCAAGCAATAGACCCGGGTTCGACTCCCGGCAAACGCAGGTTTTTTAACCTTTAATCATTGTTTGTTTATTTTATCCTACAACGGTTGTGTATATGAATGAATAATATTTTTTTGTCCAGAATAATAAGAAAAAAAAATAGTCAACATAAATTGATGTATTTGGCTAAAATAATTCATGAAATTACAAAATTTTAATCAAATTCGCCTATCAGACTAAAAAACATGCAAACAATTGCAAAAAATGGGTTAATATAATCACAGTTTGACTATTTTATTAAGCATGGAATAACATTTGAACTTGCTGACATTACCCTTCCTGTGATACCGAGTGTTTGGGTGGCAGCACCAGAAGTAGGCACTCCATTTGGTACGTGATTGTCTGATGCTGAAGGTTTTAACCGTGTAATATCTTCATTCAAAATAATGTTATAGATATATGATGGAATATCAATGAAAAGATGAAAACTAGTTGAAGATGTGGCTGTCCTAACAAAAGTATGACCAACTAATAAGCCATGGTTTATGGTGTTTTTAGCTTTTAATTTCAATAAAAATTAGTTTATTTTATTCTTGTTTTAGAATTAGAACTATTTTACTAAAAGTATTTGTTTTGCTTTGAGAGTAAAAATAATGAACAACAATACATTTGGATCATAAAGAAGGATAAGGTGCAAAGAAATTGAAGAAAAGCAAGAAAAATAGGCAGCTGGAAAAACACACGTGCGTTTATTATGCACAGTCATTTACTTTTTTCTGTTCTTTACAATTTCAACACTTTATATTTAGTCATTTACTTTTATACATTTTATTTCTATGCCTTTTACTTTTAATCCCTTCTCTACAATGTTCATGAGCGAGTAGACTTTCTAGTCTTTGGATTGTTGGACTAATCCAATGATTGAATCCTATTCAACCCAAGTCTAAAATCTATTTTATTGAAATTATTTTTCTAACTAATCTCATCATTTTAAAACTCAATAACAAATATCAAACGAAAGACTGAAAGGTGAAGTTTGATATTGTTGTTATTTCATCATCTAAAATATCAAACGAATGATCAAAAGATGAAGTTTGATATTGGAACAAATGAGATTAGACAAGATAAACAAAACATGAGAATAATTGTGACTCTTGAGACAATAAGATTTGTACTAAAAGGGTCTCAGTCAAGGTTTTATAACTCGAGAGTTTACCTCAATTTGTTTTGTCTAGGTAAACTCGACTCGAGAACTCGTACGAGTTTACCTAAAATTAAAATTATATAAAATTTATTATATGCTTGACATATATAAGATAATATGATATTGTAAATAGGTCAATAGTGCAAAATATGACTTAATTACAAAGGCAAATTATACCAAACTACCATAATAAAACGTTATGCTCAACTTAGCATCAAAATACAAAAATTAACGCACAAAATCATAAGTTTCATAAGTCTCTAAGTTTAAGCCATCCATAAAACCATCCAAAAAAGTAAGTTTCACAAGTTCCTAAAGTTTTAATAAAACTATCTAAAAAATAAACTAGTTAATTTCTTCAAAAGGTCAACAAACACCGCCACCACAACCCTAATCGGCGTTGCAATCATCATCGTCAAAATCTGAATATTCAATGTCGGAATCGCAACCCTAACTGGTATGTGCTCTCCTGTTCATGGTTTGAGAACTTAGAGAAGAAAGAAAAAGAAACGTTTCATCTCAGGAACAACGTGTTACTGTAAAGGTAATTATATTCAGTAAACGTTTCAGTCTTTGGGCTTGTAGAAAAGGAATTGGGTTTTGAAAAAAATGGGCCCAAAAAAAGGGCCTATAGTTTTTTGTTAGATGTAAACTCGTAAAACTCGGTCGAGTTTACACGAGTTTACCAAGTGTTAACTCGGTCAAACTCATCAAACCTTCCGATTTTACCAAAAATCGAGTTTACCTCCGAGTTAACACGATTTTGGTACCTAAAAACGTAAACTCGGTAAACTCGGAGAGTTAACACTCGATTTGCGGAACAATGGTCTCGATAATAATCAACAATAAGAATATGCTTGATTGTTATTGAGATACATTCATGTATTCTGAAAGGAAACATGAAATACCAAAGAGAGTCTTGTCTTTAGAAATGAATTTAACATAGAATAGAGAAATAGATAGAGAAAGTTTATGATTTAACATTATGATGAAAACAACACTCCCATGACATGACGCTTTTAATATCTGAACTAAAACCAAGCAATCATTTAACTTAACAACCTTACCCTTTTCAGCTAATCAAAACTAAGAACTAAATTGGTATTCACACAAACTCCATGTGGATCGATAACCTTTAACTCAATAGAACCGTACCCTTGCGAATTCGTATCACGAACATTATTGACTTGTGTCATAGTAAACTCAACATAAAAGTTTCTAAATGAGTCGTACGAGTGTGTCTACAATAGTTCATAATAGCATCAAAATTAGATACGCCTTATTTTACTTTTGAACGTATCCACCATGTGGTTAGAATGTAGTTCAAAATCCACATTTGTCAGCTACAATTTATGAACCCGTTTTAGAAGAAGGTGACCAAAAGGCTATCTTCTTTCGACATCTATGATGGGTTTGAGCCATTCCATTTTGGCAAGGACAAAATGATCTTGATCATCACAACTGCAAATACATATTTCCACCCTATTTTGATATCTAGAGAAGGAGGTGTTCATATTGCACTTCTATCTACCTATGCGAGTCTGTTAACTATCAAAATTATAGCAAATTCTTTTGTGTAAATATAAATCTGACTTTTCAAAAATACACACTGGTTTATAAGAATATAAATCTTGGACTAACCGTCACTAAAGAAGTAAAATGAGAGAGGAAATGTTGATTTTGGAATTCAAAAATACCTTAAAAAAAATACCACCAAGGATATTATTGGGTTAAGTCATGTTCATGTCGTTCTCTTTAAGGTGTTTTGCAGTACTGTCTAAAGTTGTGCAAGACAAATTATCAATCACAACGCCTTCAAGATAAAACACGTCGGTTCATTGTTGTGGCTACAATGACCACTCAAATATGCTATGTATACCATTCAAAACCGAAACTGATAGAACAAAGAAAAAATAAAAGAATATTCATAAAAGGAAAAAAATAGCTCGTTAACACAAAAGCTAAAGGGAGAAGAGGAAAAAAAAAGATGAATAACTAAGAAGCCTTTTTGCGTACAGAATCAACTATGCAAACACTTTATTTATAAAGAGATATCTCAACCGATCTGTGACAAACTTGGAGAACAAGAATAACACGGATCAAATCAAGTAACAAAAAATGGTCTAAAGAAACTTGGGAAGCAAGTAAGTTGAAAATTAATTTAATCTCATTTTGGGGTAGTCATTGTGTGTGGTATATATATATTTCGTGAGAATTCACTCGGTTCATAAAAGTAAGTACCCCAGAAGGGTGCCCTTGGGAGTCACTCTTCTCTATATAAACATGTGTTATTTTTTTTTCTTTTCTAATTTAACAATGATGTTTAGATTTCTAACTTTCAACTAATTTCACACCATATGTTCTTATTCATATATCAAGTGTGAGTAATATGTCTCACATCTGATGAAAAAATGTATGTTGAACATTTTATAAGTGAAATGATCCATAAATCTAATGTCTTAGGGTTTTGGGTTAAAATATGGTGTCTCTCACCGGTAATTTCGGATTCTAAAATCTGAATTAAGTTTTCCCCATGTTTTAGGGTGGAAAAATTAGTTTTTCATCTTTCAAATTTTATAATCCGAACACCCAAAAAAATAGGGCGTGTTCCTTGCTTTTTTTGGATTATAGAATCCGAACACCCCTTAAACACTCTTATTCCGGTGAAAAACTGTTCGAATGATATAATCTGAACTGCATCTGTATCAATTATGAGCCTGGTTATAATATGAATAGTCAGTTTAAGGATCATATTCATCTTTCTAACTCACATTCTTCTATTTTAGGTCATTGTTAGTTGTTCTCAGACAGAAATTCGATTTTTAGGCTACTTGATCATATTGCTCCGAAACTTTCCCGAAAAATCAGAAGAAAAAAATAATCAAAGATCAATAAAAATTCAAAATTTCATCGTTCTTTAGGACTCCGCCCTTCAAAATCCAAAATTCTATCGTTTAGACCCATTTTTTATTTTTTTTTAAAATTCTTCATATTCTTAGAAAAATTCGAAAAAAATTTTGTGTTAGTTTATTTGTTTTTTTAGAATCTTTTGGTTTATTTATATATATATTTTATTTTATTCGACATGTTTTATCATTTTTTACTTTGTTTTTTATTGTTTTTAAAAGTAAAATTTACAACTACTGAAAGGAGATAGATTCTAATAGTTGTTTATGTATAAACATATTTCGGATTATATAATTTGGACACATTTAAATTATGTTCGGGTTATATAATCCGAAACCCCACGAACAATTTTGTAAAAAAATAGGGTGCATGAAAAGGAAATAGGGTGAGAAAAGTAATTGTCTAGTGATAAAAAAGAAAGAAGAAGCCGAAGCTCAAGGGAAGACTTGGATCTATGTACTCTAAGAAGTTCAAGTTGGGCTTAATGCCAACGAGGCTCATTTTATTGCTAAATGTATCCGCGTTTTTATTTGCACCTGATTTTACCAATAAACCCCCTGTAAAATCTTCATTTTTTTTTTATTTTGAAATAGTTGCTAGCTAAGAGTTAACTTCTTTTTTCAATAAAATATCAACAAGTTAACTTCTGAAAAAATTTACCCACGTTGTGAGATAATTTGCAGTCCAGAAGTTGACTTCTTGAATTGCTGTTATTGTTAGCATTTCTGTAGACTGAAACCAATTTTGTAAATTTATATGGCTATAGTACCATGAGTAGAAAGCTTAATATCGTAACGAGGATATATCCCAAACCAAATTCAACACACGCAAAATTCTATGATTTTCTATGTGGCTAATAATAAAAGTAAAAGATTTGTGTATTTTTTTCTCTACTTTGCTCTCTCAAAAAAGGTACTCATCTCCTCATCTTAAACTCTCAAACAAAACCTTATACTCAGACCGCCATCTCAAGTCTAATTCAGATCAAGTATCTTAACCAACCTTAATTAGTTAATTAGTTAAACTCTTCTTAGATAAAATTTAATATGATTCTTGAAAATTAAATATCTTCTAACATAGCAAGTGCTCAATTATGTGCCTCTATATCATCTACTTATACTGATCTTGTGTAAGATGACACTCCAAATGCTTAAGAACTACTCCCTCTGTCCCTATATATTAGAGGCAAATGGTGTTTATATATAGGAACGGAGGGAGCGGTAAAAATTAGGCATGTATAGGGACCCTTCGTGTCACTATATATATTCTCCATCAGTCTCGACAACAGTTCAAAAAATTCCATCCTTTCATTATTGCTAGTACTAGTTATTGCACGTGATCACATCTTATATAGCCAGCAAAAACATATTTACTTTTTCAATGTCTTATTTTCCCCCTCCTGCTATAAATTTTAGTCTTTGTCCTTCATTGTTACATTTTTTTAAGGAATAGTTGCAATAGACAAAAGTTCATAAAGGATCTTTGTAGGAATATATTATATTATATTATATATAAAAAAGCACACTATCTCAAACCCTACGATAATTTTCTCAGTTTTATCACATGACTTCGTCTCTGAAGTTTCCATCTCTTAATACTTGACACACTTGACCTTATTACGCATGCCAATGCACAATTTTGAGCTTAAATATCTTGAATAATATATTAGAAAAAATTATGAAAATTTGATACTTTGAAAATACTCATTGGGACAAATCTAACGACATCTTATATGATATTATTTATCTTTGTATATTAGTGAAAAAATATGGTCAAAGTAAGTTAGATTAAAATTACACATTTTTAAATGGGTCATCTATTGCGGGACGGATGGAGTACTACATAATTACTACACCAAAATAATGAGTTTAGGACGAGAGAAATTTAAGAATATCGTAAATTTAAATAGAGAAATACACACAAAACACGTATATTTATAATATATAGAAGGATCGAAAACTTTTTCTATATACATGAGTAACATATGTAAAATGGAAGAAGGAAGTGAAATCTTGATCTTAGACACTAAAAACAACAGAAAGTACAAAAATTAAAGTGTAAGATAACGGCAAGAAATTGAAACAGTACTAGGCTAGATACTTCCCCCACTAGGCTAAGCTAGATACTTCCCCCTCAATAATGCTGATGTTGATACAACTTTGATCTATTATATGTAGTTTAGAAAATCAGTCGATGCTAAAAAAGTAGAATTATCTACCAAAAATTAGAGGGTATGGATAAGGAACTTGTGCTTAAGCCTTATTCCATCAGTTGTATTATTGGTCTTGTACTGTTATCTGGTGTAGCTTCTTTTATAATTGATTTCTATAGGAAAAAAAAAAAACTAACAAGTTTATTCGCAATAAACACTCAAGCCTCATGATGCTGGAAAAAAAACTCAAGTCTCACATAAATTAATGATAGCTTGAGAATAGTTCACTTTACAAATCGGTTTTACAAAGATGAGTTAGGTCATATATAAAAACCTAATAGATATTGGAGGAAATGTTGTATTATAACTTCGGTAAAAATATTATAGGGTTAGCTCAATCAAACACATTATTCATGAGACAAATAGTTGTGTGACAAGTTGGCGATATGATCCATAATGATAGTTTTGGTGTTGGTATCTATCCTCCTCAACAATTTAAACTTGTTCTTGTTCTTGATGATGATTTTCGAGATACCTCTTTCTCTCAATTAGTTTGTTAGCTTTTCTTGAATTTCCTCTTATTATATATATTTTTGAATTATGAGGAAAAAAATCTCCAACAATTCTATAAACCTAAGACTTTAGACCTTAAAAATTTAGATATAAAAAGGTCTTAACAAAAATTCAATTTAGTTATAAATACAAAATATGACACATTAGTTATAGGCGCTACCTCAACTCGATTAGTCGAAATAAATACCTTATATAATCTATGCGAAAGCATGATTTTTATTTTATTTTTATAATTTAAAAGATTTTATTACAAAGTTTGTTTTAGATCTTTGAATATCAAATATGTTAGACTAAACAACTTTTTTTTTGAACAAATTTTAGACTAAACTTGTGATTTTTTTTTCTGACCTTGTATGCTAAAAAAAAATTATATCTGACCCTCTATCAGATTAATTTCCCAAAATGACCCACTTTCTATTTTTGTTTTTTTGTCGTTTTCCTCATTCCCGCCATTTGAAACGGCAGGAATGAGCCCCCTTCCCTGATACATGTCTGCGCGTGACAGGTTTGACTTTTTTTTTATTTTTTTTCCATTACCGCTATTTGAAATGGCGGGACTAAATTTTTTTTTTCTTTTCGTTTTTTTCTTTTATTTTTGGCAACATATGTATAGTTAAAATACAAATAATAATAAATAAAATCATATTAATGATAATGATGATATATTTAATTTATTAATTTAAAAACACTAATTATTTTATTCATAAGAAATAAAAACAAAAACTACTTTCTCTGCGGCAACCATTTAAGCCAATGTATATTATGACCTCCCGTAGCACATAATTTATCTTCTTTATTTTGTACAGGTTGTTGGTCTTGCTCTTGCTCTTCCTCTTCCTCGTGCTCTTCCTGTTCCACATCCTCGTCAGGAATTTCAGCATCATCATTAGTTTCCATAGTGACTTCATTTTGCACTTGTGAAGCTGAGTTTGTCCAGATTTCATTAACGAAGTCATCGTCATTAAACCCTGCTGCAAGAATTTATGTGGTATTAGTTTGTGAATTTGGTCATTGAGGTGCGTAGTTTGTTTGGGGATAGTTTACAATGTGTGGAGGGGTTGGTGGGTTGAACAAGGAGTATTGTGATTGGTCTGGGTAACTGGTTTGTGTGGTGTACTGAGTTGGATTGAAGTCATCAAATGAATAGTTTGATGTTCAGGAGCTTTCTCCGTGATGACTTTGTTGAGAATGGCTTGGATATGAGATTGGGGTGTTATGTAAGGTTTGGTTTGTGGGTTGTGGCGGTGATTGGTAAGTTTGGTTGTAGTTGTAGTTGGTGGATTGGTTAAAGTTTTGGTCAAAGTTACTGGGTGGAGGTGTCATGAATTGGTTGTAAGGTGGAGGTGTATTTGACCACATATTTTCATCTGGCGCCGGAGGATAGTCACGCGACAATCCTGGTAAAATTCTTGCACATGCTTGCCTTGGGTTTGTCATTGATACTTCTCTAGAAAGCCACAAATGATCTCTGAAAAATTCCCAACACCATGCAAAATACTGACGATTTGGATAAACCCCATGGTTATACAGAACACCGTGAAGTGCTAATTGATGATGTTGGTTCCAATTTTGGACTTGACGATGATGCTTATCTCTCCACAAGCCTTTAATTTTATCTTTTGTCAAATTAATTTTGTGGAAATCTTTCAAATTATCTAGTAAGGCAGGTGGGTGTTGTGGTAAGCCAAATTGAAGCATTACTATGCATGTCTGATGCCTCTCGACTATCTGAAAACAGTTGAAGTATGTATTTAAAAATTAATAAAAATAACATGTTTATTTTACTTACATATCTGCCAACGGAAGTTGTGTATGAGCATGTGGTGGTATCCTGGGCACGGGAGCTAAGCATGGTATTCTTGACCACGCCCATCCTTGTAAGAGAAGTTGTTTTTTCTTAACATGCAGGACATGCCCTAAACGTACCCTTGTTCGATTACTATCGTGATGCAATCCAGAAGGCAAATCAGCGTGCATTAGATTGGGTGAACAATATACCGAAAGAAAATTGAACTCAAGCATATGACAAGGGTCAACGATGGGGCCACAAGACAAGCTACATCGTTGAGTCGTGGAACTCTTTGTTTAAGGGAACACGCAACCTACCTGTTGCATGTAATATCCTTATATTTTATATACATTATTATTATTATTATGTGTGTCCTTCGTAGTAATTCTCTATTTATGATTTATTCAACAATTTATTTTATTTGTAAAGAATTTAAGAAAAATTTAATTATATATTAATTTTCTTATTATTCATTTGTTTTTAGTAGTTGATGAGATATTAGTTATTTTAATTATTTAATTTGTTTATAAGTTTTTGGGATTATTTGTGTTAATCTTAGATGGTGGTGGGGGTAACCATTTGACTAAGTCAAAATTGCATTGTTCTTTGGTTTGTTGCAACACGGGAATGGTTTTAGGTTTTAGCATGCATTAAGTACCCGTTTTGTTTCTAAAACCATGAAACTGATTACTGTTATTTTCTCTCACACGTTCTCCATGTTCTGCACCGTCATGGCTAAGTTGTTGCTTGCTTTCATATTAAGTGTCTATCTAATACCTCTTCAGCCTAATTGTGTTGGTACATGATGTACCTCACGTTTTCTTCTCTGATCTCATAGTTCAATTGTTTAATTCAAACCCTATCACTTTTCTCTTTAATTATACGACCCCCCTCTTGATATATTGCAAGGAAAAACACTTAAGACACCATCCTCTCAGGTGTTCTTACATCTCTAAACAAAATCCAAGGCCATTATTTGCATTCATGCTTATCCGTATATCCTTCATCGAGTACATTTTCAAGTCTAGTATCTTTGGTTCTATTTTTCGTGTGACATAAAGGTAACTCCTTTCCAACCATTTCTATATATTCCTCCTATTTCTGTCTTGTCTCTAATTTTAGGATTTATGCTTTT